>Ga0209833_1000801_pt1 | contig 22150 bp, 23 predicted proteins | sample COGITO_mtgs_1105_3_FD_184797 | JGI IMG/M metagenome (GOLD analysis project Ga0209833, IMG submission 184797) | Pelagic marine microbial communities from North Sea - COGITO_mtgs_110506 (SPAdes) (version 2) | ecosystem: Environmental > Aquatic > Marine > Epipelagic ... | reverse complement strand
ACGACTTTATGGTCAACTCAAACGGAGCTACAATAACTGGTTCTGGGGGGATTCCGCAAAGTGGTCTATACTTGGATCCCTTAGATAATGGTCTGTATCTACAACCAAATAATTCAGGGGATCCAGTGGAGGTTTTTGTTTCCTATAAGAAAGCATACAATCCAGACTACGGAAACGCTGGGGACACTGAAGAGATTCCAGCCGAACTGCTCCCGTACATGGCTCACCTAGCTGCCTACACTTGGCAACGCAGTGTTGAACAGAACTCAAATGAAGATAACTTCAGCCTGTCGCTCGCACTTGTTAATTCAATTCTAGAGGACGAGCTAGCTAAGATATCAGATCAGAATATAGCTAACTCTTATCTAGTTAAGAAAATCAGAACAAATTACAACCAACTAACCATATAACATCATGTCAACACCCGCATACACAGAACAAAGCCTAGGTAAACGAGGCAGCGAAGTAATCATAGGAGCAGCTCCCGTAGGTAACTGGGCTATTATCGTAGCTGGACCCCAAGGAGCTACAATTAGTGCAATTACTTGCTCAAACAAGGTCAACGCAGTTGCACTGCAAACTACACTGCCCGCTGGCTACACTAGCTACGGCAACTTCACGGCTATCACAGTCACTGCTGGATCCATCGAAGCATACAACGCTTAATCCAGTGCAAGCTACACTATCAATTGGTTTGGATACTAGCAACACTACGGTTGTTGTGTCCCAGAATGTAACCCCACCAGCCCCCTAAATAATGCCCAGCAACTTTAAAGTTTCCTCTGATATAGATACGTTTCTTCGCAAGCAAACGAGGCAGGAAGCCGCTGACTATCTTGGGCTTGAAATTCCACCAGCAGTATGGGGGGGTATTACTGGGACGCTAAGCAATCAGAGTGACCTGCAAGATGCATTGGATGCGAATGCGAGTGGTGTTGCAACTAATTCGAGCAACATTGCTACGAATGCAGCGGGCATTGCTACGAATGTAACAGGCATTGCTACGAATGCAACGGCTATTACTACTGAAAGAGATCGTGCAACTGCTGCTGAAGCATTGCTTGCACCCATTGCTGATGCCACATTTACTGGGACAACTACAATTCCTTCTGCTGATATCACGACTGCGGATTTCAATGCGGGTGAAACTGATGGTGGAGAGTTAAGTTGGAACAACACAGAAAGGACACTGAACCTTGCTACTGGAGCGGACACAACTATTCAGGTTGGTCAAGAAACTGTGATGTATTGCCGAAACAAAACTGGCACTGACATTCTTAATGGGCAAGTTGTCAAAATTGTCGGTGCGCAAGGTGACACTCCAGACATTGAATTGGCAATTGCGTCAAATACTGAAGAAGCGCACAGAACACTCGGTGTTGCCACTCAAACAATTTCAGCAAACAGTGGCAAGGGATTCATCACTTTAGTGGGTAAGGTTCGCGGCTTAGACCTGCGGCAATTGAATGGATTCGCAGAAGGCGGCTTGGTTTATCTTAGTGATACAACTGCTGGCGCATTAACTCCAATAAAGCCAGAAATTGAAGTTGAAATTGGTCATGCTCTACGCTTGGGGCAAAACAATGGGACGCTTGGTGTTTTCATAAATAATGAAGCAGCGGTGTATGAGCTTGAGCAACAAGTGCCGCACAACTCTGATTCCGTTGTTATCTGCAACGATGGCGACAACATCCAAGACAAGTATGACGAAGCGGTAGCATTGGCAACTGGTGGCTTGTATGGCTATGCTGATTTGATTGTCATGTCTGGAACTTATTCTTCTGGGTCAAATCCTTCAGCTATTGTTGGAACAGGTAATAACAATGTTTCAATTATTGGTGTTGGCAATCGTGATCACATCGAGATTGACGGCATTATTCTTGATCAGAATTATGGGTTGATCACAAATGTTAAATCAAACATACAAATCACCAGTAATTATGCTGACATTAAGGGCGTATACTCTGGATCATCTTTCTCTATGCTTGAGAATTATGGAGATATAATTGATTGTTCAGCCACAACATTTTTGTCATACGTCACGAATTATGGGTTGATTGAAGGATGCGAAAGCAGAGGCTTAAACAGAGGATTTGGCGGTAGTATTGGATCATTTAATCACGGCACAATTAAAAACTGCACAGCAAAAGGACTTGAATCGTTTGGTCAACAAGATGCAGACGGAGTAACTGAAAACTGCACTGGTGCAGATAGAGCATTTGCAGGATCTGCCAGCAACATAGATTTCTCTGGTGGTCAAGGTGTTCAAGGCACATACAAAAACTGTGTTGCGGGGAATTTGTCGTTTTTTGGACATAATACTACGACAAATGGCGTAAAAACAGTAGAGGCAACTTATATAAACTGCACTGCTGCTGCTAATTCTTTTGGATTCGTAAACACTGTAGGTGCTGAAACTCACTTTTCTGGGAAGGCAATTGGTTGCACTTCTGGAAACAATGGATTCTTTAATTCAGTAAATGGAAACACGAAAATTTTAAATGGAGCAATCCTCGAAAACTGCATTGGAGGTGCTAATAGTTTTGCCAGAGCAGTTTCAAGCGACAATGAGGGAGTTATTCTGCGTTGCAGAACAGGAACTTTTGGAAGTTCTGCATTTTCAGTAACTGGAACTGGCAAAGTTCGCCTTTGCTTGGATGGAAATTATGGCGAAGTAAACCTAGGATAATATGGAAAACAAAATATTACATTTAAAAGACTCAGTCTGGATGCTATCGCAGCCAAGTCCAATGCCCCAAGAGCTAAAGGATTTGATATACGATGAGAATGCTGACGAGCAAGAAAAGGCTACAGCAGTTACCGCTTGGAGAGCTAGTCAATATTCTACAGCGGATGCAGCAGACGCAGAAGCGGCACAAGCTATTTACGACGAAAAGAAAATGGAGGGTCACAACCTTATTTCTGCAACAGTATTTCTACCTAGCGGCAACGGTATCATTAATTGCCGCCAGCCAGAAACACTTGAACACTGCCAGATTCGCTTTTAATGAATGATCAATTGTTAGAACATTTTAAAATTTGGGGTACTCTTGGAGTAGCTCAGTTTACAGCAACTCTGTCCAGTGCAAACGATCTAGCTAGTATCTTCGCATTACTTTGCGGAGGAGTAGCATCCCTAGCCATCGCTTGGTGGCACATCTTTAAGAAATAATATTATGACACCAGAACTATTAGCAATGCTAGGCGGGGGCGTAAGCGGATTCGTCATGAAAATGATCGCGGCACAGGCTGATAATCAGGCTCGTCTTTTTGAGCGTATGATTGCCCGTCAGACCGTAGCGGATGACTCAGCAGATAAGGCAGCAGCTCGTGGTGGTGTCTATATGCGGCGTGCTATTACGGCAGCAGTTATCTTTGCCATTGTAATAGCCCCTTTTGTCTTCGCATTCACGGACATAGGTGTTAGTATTCAAACGGAATCCAAGGGCTTTCTAGGGCTATTCAAGCGCCTAGAGTGGTCCACTGTACAGGGTTTTGTTATACTACCAGAGATCCGCCAAACAGCACTGGCAATTGTTGGATTTTATTTCGGTTCATCACAGGTTAAATAATGAGGAAGGTTCACAAGAGCACTAAAGGTGGTCTTACTGCCGCAGGTAGAGCCCACTTCAAGAGAAAGACTGGAGCTAATTTAAAAGCCCCAGTTACTGAGTCCAACCCAACTGGTAAAAAGAAAGCCAGAAAGAAATCATTCTGTGCTAGAATGTCTGGTGTAAAGGGGCCAATGAAGGATTCCAAGGGTAAGCCTACACGCAAGGCACTGGCACTACGCAGGTGGAAATGTCAATAAATTAAACAATGAGCTTAGGAAATACCAACATTCATCAGCAGGGAGAAATCCCAGAAATCACAAAGCTACCCAATGGCCGCATTCGGGTCGTTCGTCGCTTCGTGAAGTTCACGAGGGAGGATGTTGATAATACTCAGCTTGGCACATTACTTGGGGATTTTGGTGACCTAGATACCGATGGTGAGCAAATACCAAATCAGGGGTACACGAACTGTAGGCTTATATCCGTAGAAGTAGAGCAATCGACAAAGAGATCCGCTGGAACAGATGAAAAAGATAATGTTCTGGTACAGACCTACGAGACGCTTACCGATTCATTTGTAGAGATCACTGATCCAATAGTTGAGATAGGTCAAAATGGACTAAAGAAGATAACTAGGGTTTATCGTGCAACATCGGAAACTGCTAGCACTGGAGTTGTGGGAACAACTGAGTACACTAGTGGGACAACAGTAACCACGCTGGCTAGCTCTAAGATAGAGGACAACACTGCATTTGCTGAATTAACTGAAGTTTACCTTGAATCTGGAATTATAAGAGTAAGCGTAGAGAGAGACTCAGACAGTCAAATAGTAGTAGTTAATTGTATCGGGCTCACCGAAACCGAAGTTTCCAATGAACTGACTACACTAATTGGGAACCATGAATTTACTTCGGAAGTAACCGAGGATGTAGATGGATTTGAAACCAATTCATTTACGTATAAAATCAAGGACCTAACAACTCTGGAAGCAACCAGCGATGATCTTAATTTAATTAGAAAGATTGAGCTGTCCGAAGAGGACTTTGATTCTGGAACCATTAACGGCACTGAGCTAACATTTGATGCAATTATATATACTCTAAGAAAAGAGGAAATAAATAATATTGGGATAATAAAGAAAAGGGCCAGAGTTTTTGCTGTCTACGATGAGGACTCATTCCCGTCAAATGAGCTATACGAAATTGACCGAACATACGGAATAGCTATTCCAGTAGCTAGGCAGACTGTTCCTGCGGCTACGGCAACGGGTTCAATCACAGAATCCCAAGCGGTTCAAATCGAGCCCATTGACTCCTTTAGGTCCCTTAGCTACAAGATATTAAAAACAAATGCAGATGCCTTGCCAACTCAAATTTGGTATGAAAAAAGAAATGTATCCGTATTTCCCAGCGAACTCGATAGTATAAAGATTGTTGGAACCCAGAGTCCAACGGTTGTTATAAACTACAGGGAGCCACCCCAAGTTGGGCTAGTGGCCAAGTTGACTAGGAAGTTTCATTGGGGCGTACCAGACAACGCCGATACGGTTATTGGAAATAACTATAATCCACAACCATTCTCGGACGCTATTGAGGTAGAAATTTTAAGGGAGAGTACCAGCGTAACCGAAAGCACATCAGAGAATACTGGATCTGGAACATCTGCAAATACCTCTAACTCAACGTCTGCATCCCAAGGAACAACATCAAATACATCGAGCTCTAATTCAAGTTCTCAGGGAACATCTAATTCAAGCAGTACATCCCAAGGAACATCAAGCGGAACATCCCAAGGAACATCCCAAGGGACATCTAGCTCTACATCCCAAGGAACTAATTCTTCTACTAATTCTGGAAGTTCAACTTCTCAGTCCAGTAGCTCGGGTACATCGCAGTCAAGCAATTCGTCAACTTCTAGTACTCAGGGATCGGGAACGAACAATACAAATTCAAGTGGGACCAGCAGTAGTAGCACTAACAATAGTACAAATTCAAATGGGAGTAGCAATACCAGTAGCAATGGAAGTAGTAGCAATAACGGCTCATCCAATACAAGTTCAAATGGAAGTAGCACCAGCAATGGAAGCTTTAGCTCAAATTCTTCTAACAGCGGGAATTCTTCGGGAAACAGTTCTAGGACTGTAAATAGCACTATGCAGACCAATGTTACTTCCACTGGGAGTGACACCATAAGTAATGGTACTAGCAATAAAAATACTCAATCCAGAAATGACGCAGTCCCATCTGCGAGTACACCAACTAGGTATACTCAGACTTCACAAATTAATGGAACCACAAACTTCAATAAGAACTCCAACGGAAACAATGCCACAAATGGCAGTAGCAGTACTAACAGCACCAGCAGTTCCAGTGGGAATTCAAACCAAAGCGGAAATAGAAACTCCAGCAATAACACTACTAGCAGCAGTAATGTTACTAGTAGTTCAACAAATAGTTCTACTAGCACTAACAATACTACGTTTACTAACTCAAACAACTCAACTGGTACATCCTCGGGAACGTCAAACGGCACAAACAGCGTAACTTCTTCAAGCACAAGTAGCTCAACTGGTACTTCTACAAATAGTGGAAGTAGCTCTGGAACATCCAATACAAGCGGAACATCCACGAGTACATCCACGGGAACATCAAGCGGCACAAGCAATGGCACTGTGAGCTCTACGTCCTCCAGTACATCGTCCAACACGAATAACTCAACTAGCTCATCACAGGGTACAAGTAGCGGAACAAACGCATCAACTTCTACCTCAAGTGGTACTTCAAATAACACGAGTGCGGTCCAAAGTCAGTCAACTGGAACATCCCAGAGTACATCATCCAACACTAGCGAATCAACATCGACTACTGAGACTAATACCAAAACAATAATATCAGTTAATATGCGAGCTTGCCTACGAACTGCGAAGACCTTGACATTCGATGGTCAAACAATAAGTATTCCAGCAACAGTTCCCACCGCTATACCTAGAGATCAATTTATTGAAATAGAAAGATCCTCGTCCCACTGGAAGTACAATATTTGGGTTGAGCAAATTGTTGAAGTTAAGTTACCAGCGTTAACAGCGTCACCATAATAATTATATTATATGAGCAGCTCAAAACCCATAGAGGATGAAATCCAAGTAAGAGAAGTTGGCGAAAGCGAAAGAGTAAATAAAATTGATATAAACTCTCAAAGCCTACCATTGCCACCCATGACGGTTAATCAATTTGAGGAAGCAGTCGCGAATATCGCTAAGGAAGTGATTGACTTTGGTAAGTCCGTGGAGAACATTGGTATAACTGACCTCTATAAAAACAGTGAATCCATCAGCACAACTCAAATCAATGACATTTCTTCGGAAATAAATGGAGCATCACAGGCACAGGTTCCAGTAGTACCACCACCCGCACCAGCACCCCCCGCTCCTGCACCTGAACCCGCTAAGGCAGAGGACCCAGAGACAACACTATCTGGAATAGAGTCAGCAATAACCGAGCTACTTTCTAAATTGGACTCAATTAAGGGAAGCTCATCTGGCGGCGGTGGCGGCGAGGGCTTAACCACTAGGGATTATGTCGATCAAGTGCTGGGTGGCGAAAGAAACCTAGAGGGTGGAAATCTAGTGGATGTTGCGAATTTTGTAGGAAAGGATGAGGGCATATCGATTAGACAGGAGGAGGATGGAAGCTTTACGAAAATTCAGGACGGTGAAGTTGTGCAGGAGAATATGACTGAGCGAGAAGCAAATAATCTTGTTCAGGAACTAGAACAAAAGGATGCAGAGAAAAATGACGAGGCGACTGCCGCCGTAGCTCAAAAAGAAGGTACGGATAACCCAGAAGTTGAAGCTACGATTGAAAAGGATGTAGACGTAGCTACAGAGGAAGATCGTCCGTTTTCTTTTTCTACAAATTATTTAATAATTGTCTCCTATGGAGATGCTCAGGATTATTTTGATATATTTGAAGAAATAAGAGGTGAACCATTAGCTCCTACAAACGGATATTATTACATTGAATGCACTGTAGAAAATGGAGAAATGACGGATACAGAATTTAAGTCTGGGGGCGACACAATCCACGTGGGCAACATTGAGGAAATGACTGAGACAACGGGAACTGGCAATAATAAAACGCAAACGAAGGCATTTATACCAGTAGCAATGGCGCAGGGCGGGGAACTCTTTATGTTAAGCACTGGTGGATGTTATTCTGAAACTAAATTCTGCGTAGATGGTTTCCCACTCGTATATCCACTAAAATTAGTATAATGGGGGATTCATTTACAGTACTTGGTGGCGGGGAGGGCTTTGGTCTTAATAGCGGGGAGGGCTTTGGTAATATTGGTTGTGCTCCAAAAATAGACGTATCTCGATATGATTATTGGACCACATATTCTGGGGTTAGTAAAACAAGCCCAGCCGCCACTCCAGTGCTAATACAAGAATCCCTTGTTTTAGCAATGAAGATGTATTGGCTTGGAAAAAAATCAAATGTAAATTGTACGTTTAAGCAGAGGATCAACACTGATGATCCATTTGAACAAACTAAAACTGCGGTAGAACAGGGCTACGACGTATACGATATAAGAAATAACACCCCAACAAGTGAGGATAATCCATGGAAGCCCGAAGATAGAGCTTGCCCCTTACCTAGACAATGGGATTGTGAGCCTAACCCTGATCCATTTTTTCCCGATGATTGTTATATGTGGACTAATGCCCAAATTGCTACAGGTGATGATAATGATAGATTAAATATGCAGTTCCGTCCACAATTTGCTGCTTACGCTATGTACAATGGTTCAGTAAATGAACCAAATAATTTTGTTGGTTACGGTGCTGGGTTCGGCAAAGCGACCGATTTTAACGGGGGAGGTGTTGCTGGTGCGTTTTCATTTCCCTCTACCCTTTGCTTCAGCTCCGCGTGCTGGTGCGGTTTTTGCGACGATCTAGCCGAAAGTCAAGAAGACCGTAAAATACAAAGTACTTCTTACACTACAGAAAATGGCATTCATGTTATCGCATTAGCGAGTGCTTCTAATTTTGAGATTAAAGAACCAAATGCCCCATTCGCGGTCACCATCAAGTCCGTTGGCACTGCTAGTGGAAACAGTGCTTCAGCCAGAACTACAAGAAGGTTTAGGATTCCAGATACAGATCCCCCAGAATATGAGATGAGATTAACTGACACATCAGCAGTAAGCGTTTCATCTATTGAATACTACACGATTTAGGGTTCATACAAATACAATATTGAAAAAATACATGAAGAAGGTTATTAAAATTAATGAACCAACACCTCCAATTAAAAATACAAACGTTGGTCTAGGGGACCGTGTAGAGAGAATAGCACAACCCATAGCTAGAGCAATAGACAGGGTAGCTGGCACAAACATTCGGGGATGCAGTGCGTGCCAAGGGCGAAGAAAATATCTTAACAATAAATTCCCCAACACTTAAACCAAATATGCTATAATAGCTATATATTATGTCCATTTTATACAAAGATATTGATCCAGAGATCCTAGGTTACGGTAACAGTAACAAGCAACTTCAAACCAAGGAGCAGGATAATTTGGCTGCTGCTGCTAGGGAGAAGCTAACTGATCCATCAAAAAGAATAGAATACCCAGACACCCTATCAAGCACAGATGAGGCTGGTGGGTTTATGAATAATTATAGATTTTTACAGAAGTCAGTTGTTGATGCTTTGGGCAATGTGGTTGATACGGCTGGATCCGCTATCAATGAGGGGATAGATATGTACAATAAGGTTGGTCAAGGGGTTTCCCAAATTGCAGGAAAAGAAGACCAGTTTAAACCCAAAAGTAATATTGATTTTACTGGTGCTGTGGGAGGAACTCAATTCAACAGGGATCTTATGGCTGGCTTGGGTGCTCCAGTAATTAACCGTGATCCGATGTCCAAGAGTGAAAAATTAAGTTCTGACGCTGGAGAGAACCTTGTTTTATTTGCTCCCCCAGTTAAAGGAGCGACAGTTGTTAATTCTGCGTTAAACGCAGCGAGGACTGGTGGATTTTTTGATCCAGATACAGAAAGCATAAGCGGGAAACCCGAAATTGATCGACTCAAGGACGATCCACTTTATATTGGTAAAACCAACACGCCATCATCTACCCCATCTTATTTCTCGGATATTATTGATACACCATCTGGAGAACTCGATGAAGCTGCTACGCTAGCCATGAATCCCAATGGGTTTCCTAAAGACGCTCCCGTAGCTACTCCTGTAGCTACTCCTGTAGCTACTCCTGTAGCTGACCCCGTAGCTACTCCAGCAACTCCAGTAACTCCAACCGCTTCTCCTACATTGCCATCGGCATCTAGCTCACAGGCATTTGATATGCCAATGACTGGTATGCGTCCCATTGATCCCACTACTGGTGAGCCACTTTCCCAGCAAGCAATTGACGCTGCAAATCGTGCTGGACTAGAACTACCCATGGCAAATGTACCACAAGCACCACAAGCACCACAGAGCCCAAGGGACATAGCTGTAGCTCGGCAGGAAGCTAGGTTGCAAGAATTGCGAAATGGTGCTGGGTTAAGCGACACTGCATTAGTTTCGTCCGCTGATCTAAGTGGAGGGCTAAGTGATGCAGCAAAAATTGCCACTGGTCAAATGGAAGCCCCAGAAGGATTCTATAGTCCTGCCCCCATGCAACCCGCAGAGCCACCACAAACAACTGTTGGTGATGATGCTATTTCAAACTTTGCTAAATTCAAAGAAGACCTAGATAGACAGGGGAAGTATATGGAACAAGCGGACGTTACTAAAGCCGATGAGTTTGCCGCATCAATGGGAAGAACCTTTGACCCAGAGACTGGATATTCGAGGGAGTTTGACCCAGCTATTCAAGACGCATATAATGCAAGAGTTGAGTCCGCTAGGGCTACTGAGTCTGGGCAAGACTTGGATCCCAACAAACCAGCACCCAAGGACACGCCAGAAGAAGCCAAGACCCAAGAGCAGATTGAATACGAACAACAAGTCCAAGAGGACGAGCAGGGAATTATCGACAAGGCAAGGGAGCGTGGCGAAAGCCAAGAATATATTGACGAAATGCTTGAGGGTGTTCGTAAACGCCGTCGCGAGGCAGAGGCAGAGCAGTCCCTAGAGGATCTAAAGAATGAGCTGCAAATCAAGAAGATGCGTCTTGAGAACAGAAAGCTTGAGAGTGAGTTAAATGATGATGGTCCAGAGGAGGTTGATATTCCTAAAGTAAAATCCCTGTATGGAATGATGGAGGATCAGGGGGTAAAGCAAGATCCCCAGACTGGAGCAATCACAGTAACCAAGGAGGGTTGGCTTGGTGATAGCGATAATGCACTTGCCCCCAACTCGTCACTATTTCAACAGCTTGCAAGGACACCAGAAGGCAGATACATTCTTAACACACGACCCCCAGAAATCAATAGTGTAAAGGATCCAGATCCTTCAAAATTATATGAAGCAGATGATGGCAGATACTTCAACTACGACGGTGAAAGCTGGTCGGTTATTGTAAATTTTTAATATTTTAAATTATGCCAGAAGAAGCTGCAAAGGGTTTTACGATGGATGAGGTCAGAGCTCGCATGAGCGAGGGGACGACCGAGGCAGTTGGATCTTCGGGTCCAGCTCAAGGGCAAGCAAAGGGCTTTACGATGGATGAGGTCAGAGCCAAGGTAAGTCAAGCCCCACAAAACAATGCCTCCCTAGGTGACTACCTAAAAGCTATACCAGCTACGGCTGCGGATATTACTATTGGAGCCGTCGAGGGCGTTGCTTCAGCAATTGGTGAGTTCACTGGGGATTATGACCTAGCTAGAAATATCTCAGAGACCAGAACTGATGTAAATGATGCTATCATGGGTGATGCACCAGAATCAGTAAAGAGTGATTTTGCATACAAACTTTCCTCTGGCTTAGGTAGTACAATTCCCTATCTACTTGCGGCAGTTGTAGCTAAGAGGCCATCACTAGTGACCAAGGTTGGTGCTAATGGCTTCTTCTTGGCATCCGCTGGACAACAGGTTCGTGATGATTACTTGGGAACAATGGGTGTTACATCGGAAACAGCTACAGACGAGCAGATGTCCGAGAGTAATAAAATGGGTGCAATAGGTGCAATCCCCATCGCAATGGCAGAAAGACTCGGTGCTGGAGTTATCCTTGGGGCGTTTAAAAAGGGTGCTATACCAGCGGGTCAGGTAATGCAACGCATTTCTCAGTATGCTATGGCGGGTGCTGGTGAAGCAGCTACGGAAGTTGCTCAGTCGGGTATCATTAATAGCATAGCTAGCTACGTTGGTAAGTATGATCCAGAGCGTCCTATTACACGGGGTATGGCAGAGTCCGCATTAATCGGTTTTCTAGTTGGTGGTGGTGTAAATGCTGGTATTGATACAGTAGAGCGAGCTGTTACCCAAGCGGACAGACTGCAAGCGGGCGTTAAGGACGGAAGTATCAACGCAAAGGATGTTATAGATGAGGACATCGGTAGCAAGTTTGCGGCTATTGCCATGGAGAATGGGTCAATACCAGAAGCCGATAGTATGCAAGCCTCAATGATAACAGATCCCAAGAGTGTCTCTAATTTTATATCAAAGACACTTACACCCCTTAGCCAAAGGCTTGGTAGGGCTGGAAAAGAAGTTGTCCGCGAGTTCCGTAAGTATGAGATGAATACTGGATTAAAGATAAATGAATTTAAGGAAGCAACAGCACCCTTCAGTAAGAAGATGCTTGATCTAAAGAAGAAGAGCCCAGAGGACTACAGAATACTTTCACAAGCACTAGCTAATGCTAATGAGCTATCAGTGTCTCTACCAGATAGCGTTCAAAAAAACCTAGAGCAAAAGTCACAGCTTCAGCCAGAAATTACACGATCCGCTAGCGAGCAAATACTGGACACCACCAACGAAAATGCACAGGTTATTAATGAGCAAATTGTAATGGCACGCAAGGCACTTGAGTCCTCTGGTCTGAAGACTAGGATTCAAGTTGTTGAGTCTGGTAACTCTTATTACGATCCAAGCACCAATACAATAGCTATTAGTGCCGCTGAAGCGGATACAACAACCGTTGCACACGAATACTTTCATGCCGCACTGGGGCAAGCCGTAAAGACCGATGTAGAATTGCAGAGCATGACTCGCAATATGTTTGATAGTGTCATTCGTGCTACTGTATCTGGATCATCTATCAACGAGCAGCTAAAGGGATTTGTTTCTCAGTATGACTCCAATGTGCAGAACGAAGAGTTCCTAGCACAGACAGTTGGCGAGCTAGCTAGCCAGTACGAGACGCTGGACGTAAACACAAGGACACGCATTAAGGTCTGGATAAACCAAGTGATGCAGAAGCTGGGTGTGTCCAGTGTATTTAAACAGGCTGAAACGGATGCAGAAGTTATTGATCAGCTAAATGCATTTGCTAGGTTCTCTGGCAGTGTAGAGGGTCTTACTGGAGTTATGAGTTCATCTCAAGCGAGCCAGCTATCCAATGGGGAAACAACTGGGATGGGCTCGCCAGTTCGTGGCACTAGGTTCCAGCAAGTGGACTATAGTGAGATGCAGGACAACATTTTTCCAGACAAGCCATTACCATTGTCACTTATAACAAAGAAGAACAAGATAGATATAAGTGCCATCATGGATGACGTTATTAACAACAATAAGAGGGTAGCATTCTTTGCTGCGGATCAGTTGGGCGTTGGAAAAAATGGAGACTTTGATCTAGATGGGGGACCATCATTCGCCTTCACCAAGAAGGGTGTTTTTTGGATGAGCGGAAGCAAGGACAAGTTAGATAACTCTACGGCAATGAATAAGTATGCCGAGGAATCCGACTACATATTTGTTTTTTCTGGAAGTGCTACAATGCACACCTTTAATAAAAGCGTATTCAATGGATTTGCCAAGTCAATGAAATCCAAGTATAAAACTTACGATGCTTTTAGGGATGCATTCATTGAGGGTATTGGCAGTAATCCCAATAAGGAGGCGAAAGCTGTAATAGATAATTTAAATAGATACAAATCCTTTGATTCCTTCAGGGACGAAGGGGATGGATCCCCTCCACCCAGAAAAGGACTACTAAATTACATTGATAAGTTTTCACAAAAAACCAATGACACTCCCACTAGGCAGTTTCTTCGTGGATTAAACTTAGACTTAGATTCACTTAGGGATAATTTTTATAAAGAAAACGATTACGGATGGCTGGACTTAATGGTGGTCGGAAAACCCAAGGGTAAAACGAAAAAGGGCGACTTCCACAGCACATACGCAGATCAATTCATGGGGGAAACTCTTGGAGTTCCCGATAAGAAAGTTAATCTCAAGGATCTACTATCCGTCGATGAGTATAACAAGTTGATCTCAAAGTTTGTAGCGGACAGGAAAAGAAAAGCACTAAAGGATAAGTCAGAGGCTTTTACTGAGGATGCAATTGAGAAGCGGATGGCTAAATATAAGCAGGAGGTCTCTCAGCTTAAGAGAATTGCCAATGATCCACAGGCACAGGCAGATAGGATACAGCAGAAGGAACTGGACTTCATTGCAAAAATGGAGTACACCACTGAGCGGGAGGAGAGTGATCGTCAAGCAGCCGAAGAGCCCCAGTCATCCTTGGCTGACAAAATTAACTACAATGCGGGTGGAATGAAATCCTATGACGCAAGTCAATTAAGGAGCCTAAACCCCCAGCAGGTAGCCAGTGCCATATCTAGGAAGAAGCCAGTTAAGATTGCTAAAGCAAAGCCAGCTACACCAGAACAAATTAAGTCTGGAGCTAAGGCAGCACGCAAGCAGTTGGATAGGTCAACTGCATCAGTTAATTTTAGAAAGTGGATGGGCAAGGGTCAATTGATCCATGATGACGGTGAGCCCATGGTATTGTACCACGGCACGAAGGGAGAGTTCGATGAGTTTACTTCCAAGAAAAATCCAGATCAGGACTCAGTTACACCAAACTGGCTGTACTTTGCAACAAACCCAGAGCTAGCCGAGGATATGGCTAGGCATAAAACTGGCTACAGGGACGGTAAGGATGCGGACGATAGGCTCCAGAAATACTACGAGGAATTTAGTGAGCAAGATAAGAAGGTGGATTACGGAGAGTTCGACGACAATCTATCCAGATTAACAAGGGAGGATGGATATATAAAAGAAAGGACTGGAATGCTTCCATACACCTTTGAGAAGATGTTCGCATTGAGCATAATGCCCGTGTATCTAAATGCTAAGAACGTTTGGGATCCATCAAACTCGGATCACGTAAGTAAGCTAATGACTAAGCTTCGTAAGAACAAAGAGTGGGAAGGTGACTACGGCTATACCCAAGAGGAAATAGCTTCTGGTGAGTTTAGGTTCATCGAGAACGCGATAACCACAAAAGCACTTAGTGACCTTGGGTTCGATGGTGCAATGCTGATGGAATCCATAGGAGATGGCCTAAGCACTATAGCAATCTGGGACAAAAATGGGGTCAAGTCAGCCACTGGGAATAATGGTGAGTATAGCTTAAAGGATAATAACATTCGCCGCCAGAAACCCAGAACAGCAAGTGACGAGGAGATGGCACGCGGGCTGTCCAATGATGGCATGAGCATCCTAGAGAAGTATGGCATGACCGAGGACTACAAGGGCGTTCGCAGTGTACTTGATCGAATCAAGGGTGAGTATGAGGATTTGGGTTTAGACAAAAACTTCATTGAGAATTATTTCCCAAGGTTAGTCCAAGATTTAGGTGGACTCAAAGCTTCCTACGGTCAGAAGACTGGTGTTGTTGACCAAGAGATTCGACGCTACGAGAAGACAACGGGTCAAACACTATCGGAAACTGAGCGTCAGATGATGTACGAGAAGCTAGCTAGATCAAGACTGTATCGCAGCGGGGTAAATGCACCCAACAATATGAAAGAGCGGATTACGGACTTCATTCAGGAGCCCCAAATGAAATACTACGCTGATCCAGAAGTAGCACTAGATAACTACATAGATAAGATGGTTAATGCCATCGAGACAAAGAAGCTCATTGGGGACTCTGCGTCTGGCAAGACAAAGGGTACTGATCCAGTGGCTGGTAGATTGGGCGAGGTTATGGACAAGATGGCTAGCGAGGGAAGGTTACGGGACGATCAGATTGATGTCATTCGGGGTGCTGTAGCTGCTAGATTCGGTCAGCACGGTGCTCAATATGGATTCGTTAAGGGAGCCAAGAATATGGGCTACATAGCTACGATGGGTAACGTGGGCTCAACACTGACGCAGTTGGGGGATTTCATGTTCTCAATGGTTCAGAACGGACTTATCCCCACAGTGGAGGCAACTCTGGGTAAGAAGAATATTACCATTGAGGACTTGGGTATAGCTAAGAACATGGTTGAGATTGATAGCAAGCAGGGTGCTGGTATGTTCTCCAATAGCGTAAATACCGTGTTTAAATGGACGGGTTTAACGGCAATGGATCGATTAGCAAAGAACACAAATATCAATGCGACATACAAGGTTCTAGTTAAGGGTGCTAAGGCTGGACAAAAAACCAATAGATATAAGAAAACCCTAGCTAGACTCAAGAAAGTACAGGGAAATGATGCATACGAAACAATAGCTGACCTACAGAGTGGGAAAAAGAGCGAATTAGTTATCGAAGCCCTATATAACAATCTCGCCGATATAGCACCAATATCTATCACGGAGATGCCAGAAGCTTATGCGGGGAATCCAAACCTTCGTATTATGTATAGCCTAAAGTCCTACACCATTAAACAATTTAACTTTGTTCGTGAGCGTGTGTTCACAAAAATTTATGTTGGATTGGCTCAGAAAAATCCTCAAATGATTGGAGAGGGTATGTCTGACATGATGAAAATCTTAGCATTTTCTACCCTAGCCAATGGTTCTTCGGACATTCTTAAGGCAATTTTATTCAACCGAGAAATCGATGAGAACGAAATGTTTTGGAATACGTTTCTACGCCTATTCGGAGTAACCAAGTATACTACCGTTCAGATCAGGAAAGAGGGTCTTGGTGACGCAATGCTAAAAACAATTGCTCCTCCCCAATTTGGAATGATGAGTGACGTATTCAGCGATGTCTCCAAGATGAGTAAGTTGCAGGAGATGAAGAGCACTAAGTTTGTACCCTTCGTAGGTAAACTATACTACTGGCGAGAGGGTCGCGGCGAGGATGTCGAGAAGAGACTCAGTAGGCTTAGATAAAGCAACTGGAATCATCCTTGCGAGGAGTAGAGTCCGAGGCATTCTTGCTAACCAAGATATAGGGTATCTTATATAGGTCATCTGGGTGAATCTTAGATAGTAGGTCGTCCCTGCCGTATTTCTTTCTGGAATACATCTTGTACATACAAGCCCTAGGGGAGCTAACATGAGTATCCTTATCTACCAAGCTATCTACTAGTTTGATTAAATCCTCCTTGCATACAATCTGAAACTCATCCCTTCGCTCAAAAGCAAAGTGGGTGGCTTTCCCATATAGCCAGCCAGCTTCCCCCGATATTCCCTTGAACTCAATCCACAGGGTTTCTGGGTCTTTTATGGACTTAACATCAACGTCCATCGATACGTTACAGCGGAAGTCTATGTGGTCAAACTGCCCATTATGCACTCCAGTTAGCTCAATGTTTGAGCCAAAGAAACCATCTATGGATTTCTTGAAGTTACTTTCAGCGGTTGCCCCCTGCTCGCTGGCTCTGCCAGTTCTATCCATTTCGTTTCTATATGCTTTCATTTGAAAAATGCCTCCCCACCTAGTATTAGCTAAGTGAGGAGGTTGTGTTTTCTCATCGGATTTAATAAAGGAGGGAGAGAACGAAAACCCACCTTGCCAAGGATTGCTCGCTTGGCTTACCGATAAACTATTTATTCCTAGAACGGTTTACTGCTTTTGATTGAATACGGAGATTTCCACGTGAGGTGTTGCGGGGGTTGCGGTCTTTGTGATCGATGTCCTTTCCTTGTAGCTTCATCTTTCCGACGGCTTTTACCATCTTCCGTCTGGACTTCTTTCGGGCATCGTTACGCTTTCGCTGTTCGGGCTTACCTTGGTAGTTGTCGTATTCTTTTCTATAGTTTCTAGGCATTGTTAAATTATAACATGGATTGTTTATATTCCATGGATTTTGTCAAGCTATTCCTTCTCTATGCTATCAACTAGAACACGCTCCTGTAGTCTAGCTATCTTCTTCTTGAGCCCTTCAATGTCCTTATTTAGTTCCTCGTTTTGCTTACTTAAAACATCGCAGGATCTAGTCATTGCATTGAGTCCACGAACTAGAACGGATTCTGTGTCTGGCTTAAATATTTGAACTGGTTTTTTATCGGTCATAGTGAGTTTGTTGGTTCCTTATTTAGTGCGGCTATTGCCTGTTTTAGTTGGTTGTTCTCCTCCTGTAGTCGAAGGTTTTCATTCTTAATGTAGGCGAAGTCCTCCTTTATTGCAAGAAGTATATCGCTTAGTTCTCTTATTGTTGTTACCATAGGTGTTTTAGTTGTGATTTATACGTGATTCACTCTATATCTTTTGTTCCTCTGTTGGTTTAATATAGAGGGATGAAAATACTATTACTCGTCCTATCTACCCTAATTCCATCAATTTCATTAGCCGATCCAGCAGTAAAAATTTTATGCGATCACGGGCTAACACACTCCGTCGCAAAAGTTAAAACGCTTTACGCAAATGTTGGGGATCATATTTTTTATAAGGAGACAAAGGCATCCAACGGGATGCTGTTGCTCACTGATGGAGGAGTTGATAAGTTCAAAGAAGGTGAAGTAAGTAATCGTGTGGTAGTTGCGGTTGTAAAGAATTATTCATAGGGATGTCCATAGTAATCGCTACTGAAAGCGTCCGATGTGATTGATAAACTTGAAGCGTCCCTTTAGATCACGCTCGCCCTCTCGGTTCTTGGCTACGTTGTAGTCCATCTCTAGGTAGCTAACTCCATTTGGATCAATGGTTCTACAAGTGTCAATGTCACCACCCTTCGGCCACATCAGTAGAGCTATGTCCGCGTCATTCTCAATATCCCCAGAGTCCTTTAGGTCGTAGAGAACTAACCCAGAATCCCGCATAGCACCAGTCCTGTTAATCTGAGCTAAGAGAATTACGGCTACGTCCAACTCCATTGCCATCTGCTTAATGCCGTGTGATGCCTGTGAGATGCCCTCATGCTTACTCATCTTTGGGTTGAATGGTATTAGTTGCAAGTAATCCACCACGATAATTTTTATGTCGTGCTTTCTTTTGAGTGACCTAGCCTTCGATCGAAGATCGTCGATACCACGGACATGGTGAACAGTGTAAATTGGAGCCTCACCAATTTTATCAATAGCGTTGTCCACTAGGGTGGATTCGTGAGGAGTAATAGTCTTATCTACATATTTCTTTAGATTAACAGCGGAGCAGGTTTGAGTCATCCTCTTGGTTAATTGCTCTGCTGGCATCTCAAAACTAAAGATAGCTGATGGTATGTTACTCGATATAGAGTTCCTAAGAACAAAGTTCAAAGCCAACTGGGATTTTCCACATGAAGTTGGTGCGGCTATAACACACACTTCGCCCTGTGCGATGCCGCCCTCATCGAGCTTGTCATCCAAGTGCGGTATACCAGTGGATATTTTCTTTGATACGTAAGTCCCGTCACTAATGCTATGCAACCTCTTCTTTAGATCGCAAGCCGCAGTGGACAATGTGTTGTCGGATTCTTTACTTGAATCCATAATTCTACGAATTTCTGCCTCAGTCTTTGAAGCTACGTCAGTGGAGTCCACGTTTTCATTCAAGGATTCCAACTGCATTCTATAGTGCCTAGATAATTGCCTAGCCCTGCTCTTACCTAGAACAATTTTTGCAGCAGCACGCCCAGCCAGTGGAGTACACGGGGAGTCCATTAGTGTCATAATACGAATAACACCACCCACATCATCCAGCATATTATTACTGCGAAGCTGGTTAGCTACGTTTACCTCATTTACTTCATCATTATTGTTAATAACTTTGCCAATGCTACTGAATATAGCCGAGTTCTTCCCACTGGAGAAGTCATCCTTAGTTATAATATCCGATAGCTCATCGTATAATGATCCATCTGATTCTGATATGCAGCTTGCTAATACGGATTCCTCTGCCTCGATTGCGTTTAGTTCGTTCATGGTATTTTATTGGGGTTTAGTTTTATAACTATTTGTTTTTATATTTATTCCTTATTTGTCTGATTGCTGAAATGGATACCTTTAAATGATCCGATAGTAGTGCCGCTGGAATATCAATACTCTTTTCAATTATGTTGCGAGTTTTTTCTGAGATTTTTGAGTATGGTCTGTAGTTGGATTGTATGTAATCCTCAACACAGATCTCCTGTATTAATCCAGTGCGTTTTGCACGTATGATATCCCTGCGTGCCATCTTCCAGAAGTTCTTGCGGATATCCTTATCACCGTCCTCCGAGAACTCTCTGTCGTATGCTTCCCTGTAGTTATCAATGTAATCCTTCATATTAAATGTCGTTAAGTTCCTCTGGTAATAGTCCCAAGTCAATCCTTCTTTTTGTTTCCTGCCAGCAAGCGATGTTCCAAAGAACAGCACCGAAGTGATCCTCGTCTGTCTTTTGATCACACAATGCCCATAGGTGTCGGTTTGCGGCATCACAGTATCGTGAGAGCGGAATGCCCTTCTGCCAGTTATCCCTGCCGTATTTAATAGCTCCATCCTCGAAGCGTTTAGCTAGGGACTTAAGAGCACCCGTTGGAATTAGGGATGGGAATCCTTTCCCTGTCATTGCGTCCCTAACTGCACCAGTAGAGAAGTTTGTCATTTTACCACTTGATGGTAATGTAGATATATCTGATGAAATCATTATTCTTTATATTTAATTGTTGTTGTAAAAAGGGACGGGGAATACCAAAACCCCGCCCCTTAGTTACTACGCCTCTACTACCCCTAGCAGATTATTCAAAGGGTGATTCGCTAGCTACAGCCTCCTTGGGCTCCTTTAGCTTAACTGAAAGCGAATAGAACGGAGCACCCGCCTTGGATTCCTTCTTCCAAGCGTTGATGTAATATTCAGTGCCGCCCACATCGATTGTGCCACCCAAGTCTGGATGAGTTTCAGTTTTCTTGCGGTCATTTTTAAACATAGCTCCGCGGTTTGTGTTATCGTATTTTTTTTCCATTTTCTAGTTCCCTATATTAGGTTGTTGTTTGTAGCTGCCTTGCTGGTAGCTTGAGAGTCTTTTCCGTGCTTGTTTGTAGCATCCGCGTCTTTACAGTCGTCGATACAAAGCAGTCCATTGAGAGCGTACTTTCGAGCATAGGATGAGGAGCTACCAGTAATTTGGCTTTCGTCCATACCTTTTTTTGTTTCTGCTTCACGAGCAAACCCCACGGAGTCAGCGATTCTTGTGCCGTCGCTCAATAACAGTGCAATCGATTTTACATATACACGACCCTCAATGCTTACGACATCATCGCTAAGAATTAACGCACAATTGTGCTTTTTAAGTAGGGGCTTTACAGCCTCTAAAATATCTTCGGCACTGCGGTATGCGTAGTTGCCAAAGTTATTGCGTTGTCCCTTGGGAGCTTTTAACTCCGTTTGGATTTCTGATAGTATGTTTTTATTTTCCATTAGTAATAAGTTTACGATATAAAGATGTTCTCTGTTTTGAGTTAGTGCAAGCTTTTATTTCACTTTTTTTCGCTTTTAGCATTTTTAATGCAAACACCTGATCCTCAAGAACTAAGCGATTAAACCTAGACGCTAATTGCTTTAATCCCACTGGATGAAGGTAATCTGTATCACCTTGATCCAAGTAATCCGCAATGTTTCTCAGCACTTCCGATAAGCTCAATTCGGAGCTTGTGCCGAAGCGTCTAAAGCTATTCTCAACACGACCCAAGAAGGTGTTGCCCTCCATTGATATAACTCCGCGAACCATGCCACTCACATGATTGTGATCCACACAGGGATTAAAGCATCCAGTCTTCATCACTGGACACTCCTTTGGTAGATTCTCGTTTCGGTATTGGGCTAATTGGGAATGCTTTAGATACTTCATGTTTTTCTATATCGGTTATTGTTATGATTAGGTTACGCTTAGTCGCCATAGTAGTTTCTTTGCCTTTTCTGGCCTTGCCAAAAGCAAACTTGATGGCGTTCGCCTCCGAGTTAGCTATCTTCCAAGTCCCGTGAACAAAGTCCTTACCTAACTCCCTATACTTTATTAGATAGGCTTTCACTAGATACCTAACTCCCTATACTTTATTAGATAGGCTTTCACTAGACATTCATGAAGTCCATCCAATATAATTCGGAGGTTAGCTTGAAGCGTTCAATGCCCTTCTGCATTTGCTTCCAAGTCCACTCCTTGTGGTAATGCTTCTTGGATCTAATGTCAACGCACACGCTCATGATCGTAGGTAGATACTCTAAGTCCCACATCCTAGCTAGCATCCAACTCTCGATGGCTAGCTGAGTGCAGTCCTTCTTTTCGTAGAATTTACCACCGCGACCCTTGCAGTCACGGCACTTGTAGTCAGCCATGAAATACTTACCATCAGTTA
>Ga0209833_1000789_pt1 | contig 22305 bp, 23 predicted proteins | sample COGITO_mtgs_1105_3_FD_184797 | JGI IMG/M metagenome (GOLD analysis project Ga0209833, IMG submission 184797) | Pelagic marine microbial communities from North Sea - COGITO_mtgs_110506 (SPAdes) (version 2) | ecosystem: Environmental > Aquatic > Marine > Epipelagic ... | reverse complement strand
GGAAGGAGTTAAGCTGATGGCCTTGTCGAGTTACACCATGCCGATCAGTGCTGACAAGGTGGAGGTGATCCGCAAGATTTTGGTGGAAGGTGGTTTCGAGATGAAGCAGAAAGCGTATGCTCATTTTTCAGGCAAAAAAGGAAAACTCAGTGTCACTGTCTATGAGAAAGGCCCTAAGGTTTTAGTTCAGGGTGGAGATACGGAGGACTTTGTCAGGTTTACACTTGAGCCGATGGTGTTTGGTGAAGCGAGGTTGGGCTATGAGGAGGTCAATGAGCCGGATATGTTCAGCCCGCACTTCGGTATTGATGAGAGTGGCAAAGGTGATTTTTTTGGCCCGCTTGTCGTAGCCGGAGCCTACACCGATGCCACATCAACTCGCGCGTTGATGGATGCCGGCGTGATGGATAGCAAACGCATTACCAGTGCGGCCAAGATTGCAAAATTAGCCGGGATTATTCGTGCCACACCTGGGGTTGCCTATGAGGTGATCAGTATAGGGCCTGAGCGATACAACGAGATGTACAGTTCATTCAGAAATCTCAATCGCTTGCTCGCTTGGGGCCATGCTCGCGTGATCAAGAGCCTGGCGGAGAAGGTGCCAGATTGTCCGCGCGCTTTGAGTGATCAGTTTGCCCGCAAGGAGGTGCTGGAAAAGGAGTTGGCTCGTCACGGGCTTGATCTTAAGCTTGAGCAAAGAACCAAGGGAGAGAGTGATGTAGCGGTTGCTGCCGCCTCGATCCTCGCACGAGAGCGGTTTGTGAAATGGATCACGGATTCCAGTGAGAAGTCAGGCGTGAAGATTCCGCTCGGTGCCGGGCCTCATGTGCTCGATGCCGCACGAGAGCTCATTGACAAACACGGCGAAGAGATCCTGCCAAAGGTGGCAAAGATGCACTTTAAGACTTCACAGGAAGTGTAGCTTGCGTTGCCAGCCAATCAATGCACTCATCTAACAGGATCTCATCCATTGAGTGAACATCTTCTCCTTTGCCGATATCGCGGAGCAGTAAAACGGTGAGTTCGCCACCTAGGTGCTCACGGAATTCCTCGAGGCCATTGAATACCTCCCTGGTGCCATTGGCGCACTTTTGCTCGAGCGAGGCGTGCCAAGTCGGTAGCTGGAGTTTGTTGATTACCTTGAGAATGCGCATCGCCGACGCTTCATCGAGCCGCCCAGATTTCCATGAGTACAGGGTATCAAGGGCAACGCCAATGCTGACGGCTTCGGCGTGGCTAAGTTCAAAGTCGGTGAGTTGCTCGAGCTTGTGTGCTGCCCAGTGACCAAAATCAAGGGGTCTGCTGTTGCCGGTTTCAAAAGGATCGCCACCGTAAGCAATGTGTGCGGCGTGGAGTAGTGCAGAGCGTTCTACCGTTTCTTCAAGAGTGTGTGGGTGAAGCTTGGTTAGTTTTTCACATTGATCTTCGATCCAGCGAAAGAAGGCGGCATCCTTAACCAGGGCTACCTTGACGGCTTCGATAATACCGGCTCTGCGGGTGAGCTCAGGCTGTCCGTGGAGAAAGGAAAAATCATTGATGACGGCGTAGGGAACGGCGAATGTACCGATGAAGTTTTTTTTGCCGTAGGCATTGATGCCGTTTTTTACCCCCACGCCACTATCATCTTGGGCGAGCACCGTGGTGGGAAAGCGCACTAGGCGGATACCCCGATGTGCGGTAGCCGCAGCCAGACCGATGACGTCAAGGTAGGCGCCGCCGCCTATGCAGATGATGTAGGAATGGCGATCAATGCCGGCCTTTTCGAGGGTGTCCCATGCAGCTTGCAAGGTGCTGGAATCTCGTTTGCAACCTTCTCCTCCAGCTTGCACGATGGTGCCTCTGGATGCAAAGCCCGGCATATGCTCGAGGTAATCGTTTACCTGTGACTCAAGCTCAGGAAATGCTTGAGCAACACCGCTGTCGATAAAGGCAATGACCTTGGCCTGTCCGTTGGTTTGGAGGAGGTCAACCAGTAAGCGGTTTTCGTGGACAAACGCATCCCTGGTGAAACGGATACGATGTGGGGTATTGATTCTGATGTCAAAGTCCTTGCCGTGCATATGGGTTAATACGTGAGTAAGTGACATTATATTAGCCTAAAATGCAAAAAATGCGAGGGATTAGGACTAAATGAGCTCCTTGGGTCGTATCATCTTCAATATCTGAAAAAAATCCGTGCATTTTGTGGTGAACGTGGTCTTTTCTTCGGGCATGAGCGACATCGAAAATATCAACATTACCATGACCACGAGCAAAGGACCGATCAAGATCCTTATGTTTGCCGCAGATGCCGAAGTAACCTGCGCTAGTTTTCTCAACCTTGCCAGCCGCGGATTTTATGACGGCATTGTGTTTCACCGCGTGATTCCGAACTTCATGATCCAGGGCGGAGACCCTACAGGTTCAGGTATGGGAGGTCCTGGTTATAAGTTTGAGTGTGAATGTAAGCCTCACCTGAAGCATGATAAGCCAGGTATTCTTTCCATGGCAAATGCCGGCCCTAACACCAATGGCTCACAGTTTTTCATCACCCATGGCCCTACGCCTCACCTTGACGGCAAGCATACCGTGTTTGGTGAAGTGACCGAAGGTCAGGACATTGTTGATGCGATTGGCCAAGGAGACACCATCGACTCCATCGAGATTCACGACAGCACTGATGCTTTGTTTGCAGCTCAGGCTGATCGGATTAAAGACTGGAATGCTGCTAGCTAAGCTCGCAAGCGGCTAAGCCATAATCCCTTTTTCAGACGCACCATGCTCTATCTATTGTCACCCGCTAAAAGTCTCGATTACGATTCTGAGGCGCCAGCGATCCGGGCAACGATGCCTCGGTTTCTTGATCACTCGGCTGAGCTGGCTCGTGACCTCAAGAGCATGAAGCCGGCTGAATTAGAGGCTCTGATGGGTATTTCTAGCAAGTTGGCTCAGCTCAATGCTGGTAGGTTTGATGATTGGCGCGAGGATTACAGTAAACCTGAGGCCCGCCAGGCAATTCTGGCATTCACGGGTGATGTCTATCAAGGGCTTGCGGTGGAAGAATGGGACAAGGAAGACTTCGCCGAGGCACAAAAGAGTATCCGGATTCTCTCTGGCCTGTATGGCATTTTGAGGCCTCTCGACTTGATGCTTCCCTACCGGCTAGAGATGGGGACGAAGTTGACCAATGATCGGGGCCCAAATCTCTATCACTTCTGGGGGAGCTTACTGACCGATAGCCTCAACAAGGAGCTCAAAGGCGCTAACGATGCGGTGATCAATCTTGCCTCCAATGAGTATTTTTCATCGGTCCAGCCCAAGGATCTGAAATCACCGGTGATCACTCCGGTGTTCAAGGATTGGAAAAACGGCCAATATAAAATCATTTCCTTCTACGCTAAAAAAGCGCGAGGCATGATGGCATCATGGGCAATCCGAAAGCGGATTGCGAGCCCAGCAGGGTTAAAGCGCTTCAAGGAGGGCGGTTATGCTTACGACAAGTCCTTGAGTGATGACTCTAACCTAGTCTTCACGCGCAAGGCCTAGCGTTAGGTTGGCACAAGGATCGGCACAAGGCTGTCTCACGATTGAGCCAGCTTTTGATTGCGCGGCTTGATTACTCCAGAAGGTCTGGGTAGCAACGCTTTGCCATGCTCTGAGACAATTCTGATATTTCAGGGCTGGAGGAGGCTTGAAGAGCTTTGCTTACCATTTCTGAGCACTCTTTTTGAGAGAGGCTGCGAATGGCCTTTTTGATGCTGGGTAATTGGTGAGCACCAACGGACAATTCGTCGATGCCAAGACCGACAAGTAAGGGGATGATGAGAAGGTCTCCGGCCATTTCACCACAAATACCGGTCCAGATTTTGTTGTCCTTGGCGGCACGCACGGTGATGTCCATGAGCCGGATAACAGCAGGGTGCGTGGGTTTGTAGAGATGGGCGACGTAGTTGTTCACGCGATCCACTGCTACGGTGTATTGAATGAGGTCGTTTGTTCCAATAGAGAAGAAGTCGACTTCACGTGCAATTTCATTGGCCATGATTGCGGCAGAGGGGATTTCAATCATGACACCGACTTCGATGTTTGGATCAAAGGGAATATTTTCTGCGCGCAGCTCATCCATGGCCGTTTGTAGAACTTCTTTGGCAGCTCGGACTTCACGAAGACCAGAAACCATGGGGAACATAATGCCTAGTTTGCCGTGCGCACTTGCTCTAAGGATGGCGCGCAGCTGTTCTTTAAAGAGAGCTATGCGTGTCAGTGAGACGCGGATACCACGCCAGCCAAGAAATGGGTTGGGCTCTGGTTGAGTCAGTGGCTCGGCGGTGATTTTGTCACCACCTGCATCGAGCGTGCGGATAATCGTCTGGTTGGGGTGCATTGCCTTAGCGACCTCGGTGTAGACATCAGCTTGAGACAATTCATCCGGCATTTCGCCGCCATCAAGCAGGTAAAACTCGGTGCGGAATAAGCCGACGCCTTCTGCGCCTGACTCCTTGACCATGGGGAGCTCATTGGTGAATTCAATATTGGCAGAGAGGGTAATGTGGTGGCCGTCCGTCGTGGTGGTCTCAGCTTCGCGAAGAGTTTCGAGTTTTTTACGCGCTATTTTTCTCTTTTGAGCCCGCTTCTTATAATCGCTGACCGTTTCCTTGCTCGGATTGAGGATCAGTTTTCCCGTGTATCCGTCAAGGATGCTGCTTGAGAGTGTTTTGATATCGATGACGGCACCTTCAAGGCCGACGATGGCTGGAATTCCCAGCGACCGAGCAAGAATGACGGTGTGGGAGTTGATACTTCCTTGTTCAGTGGCAAAGCCTAAAACGTGATTGCGGTCAATGGAAGCGGTGTCACTGGGTGAGAGGTCGAAGGAAACTAGAATGTGTTGATGGTCTGGCCGATCCGCGGAGTCGTGTTCTTCATCATGCTTGAAGTTACGCAGTACACGCTGGCATACGTCATCAATGTCAGCTGCGCGCTCCCTCAAATAAGGGTCATTGATCCTGCGCATCGCCTCGAGAAAGGTTTGCATGACTGCGTAAAAGCCATATTCCGCGTTCTGGTGACGATCTTCAATAGCTGAATTAACCTTGGTGATAAGGGTGCGATCTTCAAGAACGAGGAGGTGAGCATCAAAGATCTTACCGTGGTCATCTCCCGATAGCTTATCAATGTGATTGCGCAGATCATCGAGTTCTATTTTGGTTTTATCCAAGGCTTCTCGGAAACGCTCTTGTTCGCCTGCAACATGGGAAGGCTTGATTTCATAGACTTCTGGAGCATTGAAACCACGTGCAACGACATGCACAGGCCCAAAGGCGATTCCCGGCGATCCGGGCGTCCCTTGGATGATGATTTCTTTATCAGTGCCTTGCATGAGCCCCAAGCTTGCACACAAGGGGGCAAGGGGTCAAAGTATAATCTTGCCTCTCAGCAAGTAATACACAGCTTGGTAAAAGGCTGTTATTCCTCGAAATTGCGGGCAATCAGGCTGCCGAGTTCCTCGAGGGCGGTGTCTTCATCGTCACCATTGGTGGTGATAGTGAGGATTGAGCCGTGGCCAGCAGCTAGCATCATCAGTCCCATAATCGACTTTCCATCTGCCTGTTCGTCGTCTTTTTCCACCTGAATATCACACGAAAAGTTACTCGCTGTTTTGACAAACTGAGCGGCAGGGCGGGCGTGGATACCAAGCTTATTGGTGACGGTAAATTCGCGGGTAGGCATCGTTTTGTATCGGATTGAAGAATTAGCTTCGCCCAAGTCTAGAGGACTGGCCCTCGGGGGAAAAGGGATTTTTTCAGTCAATTTATCAAGAGAATAGAGTCTTAAATGCCCAAGCCGGAGTTTTCGTTGGCCATTTTATCGAGTAATCGTTGATTAAACTCATTGGCCATGTCGTAACCAACACTGCGAAGTTGATGCTCAAGGCAGGTGATTGCCACCAAGCGTGTGGTATCTCGTCCTGGGGCTACAGGGATTTCTACATTGGTGATGTCATGGTCGAGGATTCGATAGGCTTTCCGACTGACTCCCAGACGGTCAACATTATTCAGATCACTGAAGGGTTTGAGTGTAATTACCAAATCGAGGCGTTTCTGTGTCCTGATGCTACCAAGGCCAAAGATATTGGCCACGTTGATGATGCCAATACCACGCATCTCGATGAAACCGCGGGCAAATTCTTTGGCGTGGGCCTCAATCTCATTACCGACTTTACGAAGAATAACCATGTCATCGGCGACAAGGGCGCCTCCACGCTCTAAAAGTCCGATCGCGATCTCACTTTTACCCGTTCCGCTTTCCCCCATAATGAGGACCCCGACGCCTCGGAAATCGACCATGCAGCCGTGTCGGGTGGTGGACTGCGCAAAATCATTCTCAAGAAGTAAGGTCGCCGCATTGACGAATTTCATGGTGACCATCGGAGTGGTGAATACAGCGATCCCTGCATTGTTGGCTACTTTGAGAAGTTCGGGGCTGAGTGTTTTCTTCCTAGAAGTAACAATACAGGGAATGGCGCGCTCACAAATGGTGCTGAAGCGTAATATGCGCTCTTTTTTGTCACGTTTGTTGAGATAGGACTGCTCTGAGTTGCCAAGTACTTGAACGCGTTTGTAGGCAAAATAAGAGAGGAATCCGGCGAGCGCGAGTCCCGGGTGATTAACGGTAGGCTCGATGATTTTACGGTCAAAACCAACAGCCTTGCCCTGAAGTTCTAGCTTTAGCGCTTCACCGTGTTTCTCAAAGAAATCACCAACAGTAAGATGCGAAATGCGTTTGCGTGCGTATTTTTTTCCCATGTCCGGCTGCAGAGTAGCGGAATTGAGCGCCAAATGCACGCCTTCGTTGCGGGATTAGCTTGATTTTTAAATAGAGGGATTTCTTGAGTTTGGGCGCTATATCGTGTTATCACAGGTGCATGCCGACTACCTACATATCGGAAACTGCCAAACGCTCAGCCGCCTCATCAGCAGTGGCCGAGGAGCTCAATCTTCCCGTAAACGGAAGACTTCGCAGCAAGATGTTAATTGGCCGTCGTGAGTGGTTGTCTCTGCCGGAGCTCGGCATTGATATGTTAACAGCCAAGGTGGATACGGGAGCCTATACCTCCAGCCTGAATGCCACCGAGTCGAAGATTTACGAGCAAGATGGAAAACAGATGGTGAGTTTCAAAACAACAAGTCACCACGGTCAAGTGATTGCTTGTGAGGCGCCACTGGTTTCGAGAAAAAGAATCAAGAGCTCCACGGGGATAGCTAGAAATAGGTTGGTCATTAAGACCATGGTCAAGTTGCCCGGAGGATTTCAGTGGGAAGTGTTTTTCAGTCTTGCAGATCGCTCCGTTATGAAGTGTCCTCTGTTGCTCGGCCGCAGGGCCCTGTCAGGTTACTTTGTTGTCGATACTCAAGTCTCCCATATCTTTGGTAACAGTATTTATTTTTCAGGAAAATCTCACCATCACCGTTTATGAAATTAGCGATCTTATCCCGCAATGCAAAACTTTATTCAACCTCAAGCCTCAAGGGGGCTGCTGAACGTGCTGGTCACGAGGTTGATGTGATTGATTATCTTAAGTGCCATATGAATATCACCTCCATGAGGCCCAGTATCTACTTGGGAGATAAAGAGCTGAAAGGATATGATGCCATCATCCCAAGGGTGGGTGCATCGAGGACGTTTTTCGGCACAGCGGTGGTGCGTCAGTTTGAGATCATGGGTGTGTATTCGGTCAACGAGTCAGTGGCTATTTCTCGCTCTCGCGATAAGTTGCGCAGTTTGCAATTGCTTGCTCGCAAAGGGATCGGTCTACCCGTTACTACTTTTGCACATGATACGAGGGCTACGGGACATATGATTAAGCTCTGTGGTGGTGCGCCAGTGGTGGTAAAACTACTGGAGGGCACTCAGGGCGTTGGCGTTGTTTTGGCAGAAACATTCAAAGCTGCAGAATCAGTCATTGAAGCGTTTCGAGGTCTTGATGCGAACATTCTGGCGCAAGAATTCATCAAGGAGGCTGGAGGAGCAGATATTCGTTGTCTGGTCGTTGGCGGCAAAGTCATCGCCTCGATGAAGCGGCAGGGCAAAGAAGGGGATTTCCGTTCAAACCTACACCGGGGGGGGAATGCCACGCTGGTTAAGATCACTCCCGAGGAAAGATCAACGGCAGTGAGGGCGGCCAATATTATGGGCCTGAGTATGGCTGGGGTCGACTTATTGCGCTCTAACCATGGTCCAGTCGTATTAGAGGTTAACTCATCACCTGGGCTTGAAGGCATTGAGAAGGCAACCAACAAAGATGTCGCCGGCGAGATTATCAAGTTTATCGAGAAGAGTGTTGGCCGAGTAACGAGTCGAACTCGCGGCAAGGGCTAGTGGTCACAGCCTCGGCGTGGCTAAGAACGATAAGTTATGTAGCCGGCGCCACTCTTTGAAGTGTAAGCGCAACCACAAAGAGTAAAAGGCAAATGGCGGCCGCGATTGGTTCTGCGGGTGCTAGGAATGTTGCGTCTAAGAGACAAAATCCTGCCAGCGCTCTAGAGACAAAAACGGGCTTGGAGGTTTTTAACGCTTTCAGCCCATAACACATCCAGAGATAGCAGAGTATCAGCGCGACGGCATAACTGATGTATTGAAGGGGCTCTGTGATTGGCATCAGAAAGATGATGGCTACCGAGCTAGCAGGCACCGTAAGAAGAAGGAAGGTGAGGATATTACGGGACTGGAACGCCCCAGGTCTGGACTCGGTGGAGGCCACCCAGCTGAGTAAAATCGTGTAAGCGCCGACACCTAATGCGGGAATGAGCATCCAGCTACCCAGCCAGTGTGGGTGTGGGCTGAACCAATTGGCTGGGGTAGGATCATTTTGTAAGAACGTTTTATGGGCAAAGCTCATCGCTAATATGACGAGCAGAAAACGGCATGAGCCCATCATGATGAGGGCGGCGGGTTTGTTTTTTTTGTGATAAAAGGCGTAGCAGATTACGACACCGGAGAGCAGTAACCCGAAGGCGATTTCATGCGTTTGGATAGCTTCAGTCCATCGCGCTGAGAGATGCTTTGGCTGGTGTTCATTGAGAAGAGCGGTGACCGGGCTCACAAAAAACAGAATGATCAGCGCAAGGGCAAAGAGCACGTAGGATGCGGATCGAACCGAGCGGTCGGTGAGGATGCCTTGGGGTAGAGGTCGGCTAGGCCTGTTTTTGCGATCAAATGGGAGATCTACAGCATCTCCCAGCATGCAGCCAGCAAGGTAAATCATGCAGCAAGAAAGCATCAAAAAGAGCAGCGGCACGATCATCTTGTCTTGGCTGATCGAGCCAAGGCAGCAAGCCGGGTAAAGGGAGCTCGATAGCCAAAATCCTGCCAGCACATTGCTGCAGACAGTGGGTAGATTGGCGACGCGTCCAGTGGCTAACAGGGCGCGTATTTTTTCCCCGCGTGCAGGCATGGTTTTAAGTTACAGGAGTCAAACACCCAGACAAGACAGAAGACATGATCAGGGAGAGCTAGAGCTAGAGGTAGAAGAAGGGGCAGGGGCAGAGATTTTTCTGATGGCTGATTTGCCTGTGGTCTATTGTCACAGCTCGGCCTCGGCTTTTTCGATGGCGTCACTGACTTCGCCCCAACGTGTGATCGCCGCCTCAAGTTTCTCGCTGATGGCCTTGTAAGCTGATGATGCCTCTTGCATTTTCTCGGCATCGCCTGCTGTAGCTGGATCTGACATGTGAGCGGTCAGTGATGTCTGCGCGGCTTCGTATTCTGAGATCTGGTGCTCAAGTTCTTGCAGTTCATTTTGAAGAGGTTTCAGGACTTGGGTGCGTTGCTGGCGTCGAGCAGCTTCGAGTTTGCGCTGTTCTTTGCGGTTGCCTCCCGTCGAGGTTGCTGATTCTTGCTGGCCTGTGTTTGCACTAGCTTGTGATTTTGCAGCGTTTTTTTCCTGCTCAAGTTTCTCGATGTAGTAGGTGATGTTGCCGGCGAACATTCGCGGTGGTTGACCTTGTCGGAACTCGAGTGTCTTATCGACGATCGGGTCGAGGAAAGATCGGTTGTGGGAGACGATAAGATAGGATCCAGGGTAATCTCTGAGTGCGTTCTGGAGAACCTCTTGGGACTGAATGTCGAGGTGGTTAGTAGGCTCATCAAGAATGAGGAAATTAGCAGGGCGAAGTAGCATGCAGACGAGTGCGACGCGTGAGCGCTCACCACCTGAAAGCACACCGACCTTCTTGAAAACATCATCACCACGAAACAGAAAGCAGCCGAGGAGGTTGCGCGCTAGTGGCGCGTTCTCACGGGAGGCGGCACCTTCAGCGCATTCAAGCACGGTGAGATCGGGGTTGAGTTCGTCTGCATGGTTCTGGGAGAAAAAGGAAGCTGCGGCTTTGTGGCCGAAGTGGTGGCTGCCGCTGTCTGGTGTTTCTTGGCCAGTGATCAGTCGGCAAAAGGTCGATTTGCCGGCGCCGTTGGGGCCGACGATAGCGATGCGTTCGCCCCGTGTTATCTCGAGATTGAAGTCGTTAAAAATATTAATCTCGCCATAGGATTTAGAGGCGTTTTCAAGAGTGGCAACGCTATTCCCGGAAGCGGGCGGGTCAGGGAAGCGGAAGCTCATCACGGCGTCGTCTTGTTCAATCTCGATGATCTTTACTTTTTCAAGCTGCTTGATTCGGGATTGCACTTGTTTGGCCTTGGTCGCTTTAGAGCGGAATCGATCGATAAAATCTTGAGCCTGTTTGATTTCTCTCTGTTGGGCTTTGTATTGCTTAACGAGGATTTCTTTACGCAGTACGGATTCTTTCGTGTAGAATGAGTAGTTGCCCGCATATTCCTCAGCTCTGCCGTGGTGGAATGCGATCGTGCGTGTGGTGAGCATGTCGAGCAGGGCAAGATCGTGGGAGATGATAAGAATCGCCCCTGGGTAGTTGACCAGATAAGACTCCATCCACTTCTGGGAATCGATATCTAAGTGGTTGGTAGGCTCATCCAGGAGCAGGACTTGTGGCTGCACGAGGAGTAGTTTGGCTAGCGCGATGCGCATCTGCCACCCGCCGGAGAATTCTCCGCAGTCACGGGTGAAGTCAGAGCGTTTGAAGCCTAGGCCGGTGAGCACCGATTCCATCTTTGGTTTGATGGTTCCTGGGCTGGCGGCTTCAAGTTTTAGCTCAAGGTCACCGATATCATGAAGTAGGTCAGAATAAGGAGCTGAGCGTGGATCGAGATCATGGAGGTTTTCGGAAAGCTGATCGATTTTGCGCTGTAAATCACGAGCCTCCGCGAAGGCGGCTTCAACCTCGTCCCATAGTGAAATGCCTTTGATGTGGATGCCTTCTTGAGGCAGGTAGCCAATATCGCAGTATTTGGGTTTAACGATTTTGCCGCTATTGGGTGTTAAAATGCCCGCGATGCATTTCATCAGCGTTGATTTGCCGGCGCCATTATGACCTGCAAAAGCGATGCGCTCCTTGGGCAATACGGCGAACGAGAGGTCAGAAAAAATGACTCTCGCACCAAATTCAATGTGAAGATGTTGTATAGCCAGCATAGCGCGCAGTCTTCTGCCAGATTCGAGGCGATTAACAATGGTAATTTTTGTATTTGGTAGAGGGAATGGGGGTTGTCAATTTGCTCATAGTGGTTGAAGGTAGCTGCAATGAGTATTTCTTGTGAGGTTACCAGCGCACTGATTGACTTGGCTCTGCGTGAAGATGTGGGTGAAAACCTGCAGACAGGTGATGTGACTTCGGTCTATTTTGTTCCGCAGGATAGCATTTCAAGTGCTTATATTTATGCGAAGCAAGATGGGGTTCTGGCTGGGATGGAAGTAGCGGCAGAGGTGTTTCACCGAGTGAATCCAGAGCTTAAGGTAGTGCAGCTCAAAAAAGATGGAGATGTGCTGTTGCGGGGTGAGCGTGTGTTGGAGGTGAGTGGCCATGCGCGCTCGATTCTGACGGCCGAGCGCACGGCCTTGAATTTCCTGCAACGCTTGTCCGGTGTTGCCACTCAGACCCGTGCTTACGTGGCTAAGGTGGAGACCACAAATGCCAAGGTTCTCGATACCCGAAAAACGACACCCGGATGGCGTGCCCTAGAGAAAGGGGCCGTTGTTGCAGGAGGAGGCAAGAATCACAGAATGGGCTTGTATGATCGTGCGATGGTGAAGGACAACCACCTAGTGGCAGAAAACAAACTTGAGGCCTTGCAGGATGCCATTGATCGTTTGCATGCAGATAGGGCAGGGGTAGAAGTGGAGCTAGAAGCAGACACCTTAGAGCAGGTGCAGGGTTTCTTGAGCCTTAGAGGTGTTGATTACATTCTCCTTGATAATATGAATTATGAGATGATGCGGGATGCAGTGGCAATGCGGGATGATTCTGGTTCTGCGGTTGCTTTGGAGGCGAGTGGAGGTGTGACCATCGACACCATTGCCGAGATTGCTACAACGGGAGTGGATTTCATCTCGGTAGGGGCGCTGACCCACTCGGCAGTCGCCTTGGACTTATCTCTCGAATTTGAATAAATAACTTAACTTGATCACTGAAATAGAAGATTATAACAACCCCGTTCAAGCTATTATGGCGAAAAAAAAACATACCATCTTTCTTATCTTGCGCATAGCCGTTGCGTTATTTCTGGCCCTGATTCTATTTTTGAATTTATCCAGTAGTGCCGTTTCTATCGACTTTTTCAGCCAGCTTTCGACATGGCTTAGTGGTGGCGACTCCATGTTAACTGCGTTGCGCCTAACGAGTAGTATCGTCATTTTTGCGATCGCTTTATTGCTGCTGTTGAAAAAACCAGTGGTCATATCAGTTGGTGCGTTTCTGGCAACCGGACTGTTCGTAGTGTTGCAGGTGATTTACGTGGTTGTTATGTCGCTTCAGTTTGGCGAGCAGCCACTGATGTTTGTCTCTACCTGGATAGCGTTGATAGGGTCTCTTGTGCTGTTGTTTCGGTTCAGGGGATCTTTGCCTGTGTTAGGGAAATTCACATGAGCAACGGACTAAGCTTTCGCCGTGTGCGGAATAAAACTTGCCTAATACCGATACAATTTAAGTGTTAAAATGATGAGATCAAAGACGTTCAGTATTTTTATCTATAGCGTGCTACTGATGAGTAGCTCTTTATTGCTATTGGCCGCGCCTAAGGCTGAGTATATCGAGCTGCCTCCAGGGCTTGTGGAGAAGCTCTCATCAGATGATTTTGAGGTGAGAGAAAAAGCTTACGCGGGACTGAGCAAGTGGTCTGAGGAAAACATCAAGGCATCGCCCGAGTTATTATACAAAGCCTGGAAAGGCAACGATGATCCAGAGGTGCAGACGCGCTGTTATAACTTGATGAGGGAAATGGTAGTGCAGAAAGAATTCGGTAAAGGTAAAGGCTTTCTGGGCATTCGAATGACAGGGGTTATTTTGCCCGCCAAGCCTGGAGGGCCTGCTGGGCTTCAGGCGGTAAGGGTTGAAAATATACTGGATGATACGCCGGCACAGAAGGTGGGGCTTAGAATGGGGGACTTGATCGTCCGTGTTGATGAGCTCGACCTGCAACGAGCCAAGCCAGCCAATCTAGGCGCTGAAGAAAAGCCTGGCAGGCTGAGATTGGGAATGGGGATGGGGAGGGGATTTGAAATGCACGCGGTGTCAGTATTCAGTGAACATATTAAATCCAAGCAGCCTGGAGAAAAGGTGGTGCTGCATTGTTTGCGAGGTAATCAGCACCTAGAGATCGAGGTACGTCTGATGAAGCTCGCGCCTGCAAATGATCCAACGCATGAGCAGATTGAAGCGGCGTCCGAAATGTTTTTTAGACAGTGGCTCGAAGAGATGAAGAAGTGAGGCTGTGAATGCGATGTTTGAGCGATACCGGCCCCATACCTGCCCGCTGTGTGAGCATAGGATGATCATCCATTAATGGAGATTTTCTGGTTTCAAAACTCATTTAGTTCGCTACGTTCACCAAGCGATGCAGGAGCAGGAACATGATATGCACATTGGTCATTGCGGCTCATGTGGCTGCCAAATGGACATCTCCGCCTTGGAGCCGTATACCAACGTTGTGTGCCCAGAATGCGGTGAGCATACGCGGGTAAAATGTGAGCTGGGAAACTATCGTTTGATTGGCCGTCATGCCGTGGGTGGCATGAGCAAGTTATTTGTTGCCCGTGATATGACCTTGGGCCGTGAGGTCGCCATTAAAATTCTCAACGATGAATATTGTCGAGATGAACATAGGATGAGGCAGTTTGAGCATGAGGCGCTGATCACCGCGGCCATCAGCCATCCTCATGTGGTCAGGGTGTTTACGGTGGGTAAAGCGTTTGGCCATTTCTACATCGCGATGGAGCTGGTGCTGGGTGAAAGTCTAGAGCAGAGAATGGCGCGTGAGGGCGCGATCAGTGAGGCTGAGATACTGCCGCTATGTGAAGAAATTATCGCAGGATTGCGTGCGGCCCAGGATGCGGGCTTGATACACCGGGATATCAAGCCAGGTAATATTCTTTTTGATGCTAACGACCATGTGAAGATCGTTGATTTTGGTTTGGCGCTGGTGACCCAAGGGGGAGTGGCTAAAGCTGAGGAGATATGGGCTACGCCCTATTACGTGCCTCCAGAGGCGTTGACGGGTGAACATGAGGATTTCCGCAGTGATATGTATGCACTCGGAGCAACTCTTTATCATGCTCTTTCCGGCAGACCATCCATTCCTGAGCAGTCGAAATCGTCACGTGACGTACTGCATGGCAAAGAGCATATTGAGCCTCTTGCAAAAATTGCTCCCTGGCTAAAGCCTGAGACACGTCAGTGGGTTGAGCGGGCAATGGCCTTTCAGCGTGAAGATCGTTTCGAGTCCTATGCTGAGATGGAGGAGGCCCGTGCACTTGCCAATCATGTCATCGATGCAGTGGGCGCCAGTGATCCGGTGTATTTCAGTGAGCGGGATCAACGCAGAACACGTGACAAAATAATCGTCTCAGTAATGGTCGTTGCCGGCCTCATCGCGCTGATCGCCATTTTAGCGGTTGTGGTGTTCAAGAACAAGAACGCCGCGAATGAAGAGAGCTCTGGCTCGGGCTCTGCGGTAAACATGAACGCAGCCATGTTTGCAGATGATGACAACTATTCTCCAGAGCTGGCGGCCGAGATAGGGAAGTTGTTTTATCAGTCACACAAACAACTAGGCGAGGGCCGTTATCTGGAGGCAAAGCCGATTTTTGAAAACCTGATGAACGACAAAAGGGTCTTGGAACCTGCAGCGTCGTGGGCGGGGGTCGAGGCGGTTATCTCGGCTTGGCTTGCTGGTGATACCGAAAAAGCAGAATTGGCCAGCGCTAGATTGGGCCAACATATCCAAAACAGAAAAGTGGCCAGTGATAGTGATGTCGCCTTGTTGTCTAAGCAGCTTTCAGGCACCGAAATCATAAGCAAGTTGAAGAAGGGTGAGGATAGTATGGCCCTCTTGCAGATGATGGCGGTGGCATTAAAAAACTGGGAGATCGGAGCTTGGGATCTTGCGGTGCCCGTGTTTAAAGCCGTTGAGGAAACGGAGCTGCCAAAAGAAAGCCCACTGAGGGTTTATCACAAAATCACAAAAAAATACTTAGCTGATCATGCTCGCCTGAAAGCTCTCAGTCCATTGCCGATAACAGCAGACAAGAAGCAGGTTGAAGGCCACATGGCAGGGCTTAAAAAGGCAGCCAATGGCTTGAAAACCAAAGGCAGGGCGAAATTTCATATTAGAGTATGGCAGACAAGGGCCGAGCTCCACCTTGAAAAGCTTGAGAAGCTTGAGCGCGAAAGCAAGGCGGCAGCGGCGGCTCTCAAAGCTCAGGCGAAGAAACTCAAGGTTCCCTCTTATCAGGATCAGTTGCCCGAATTCCATAAGCTTGTGGCGTTGTCGAGGTTTGCAGAAGCCCGGCAACTGCTGCAGAAAGCCGCCACTCAGCCAGGGGATATCAAAAAGAGAGATGCGTGGATTTATCTATCAACATCTGCGGGCTCATTTCTTGATGATATCGGTAAAGCGGCGTTCAAAAAAGAGCTTAACATCGAGGTGGTCAGCATAAGCGGCAATAGTTATGATCAGGTTTTGGCGGCTTATCGAGAAGGCTTAAGGCTGAAGCGCGATGAAGGCGAAATCTCCCTGCCATGGAGCAGCATTCAAGCTGAGAGTATGCTGGCTATGTATCGGCAGATGTTTGAGCTTAGCCTAGAGACTCTCGACGGTCAGCGCCTGACTGAGCGCGCGATATGTTACGCATGGCTGATGAATTTGAAGGCCAAGGCTGAGCCTGCGGTCGAGGCTTTGTCTGAGGAGAATGACAACTTTAAAAAGCGCTGGCAGTCGACCTTGAATGCCATTGGGGGTGGAGAAAAAGGTGTTAATAAAAAAGGTGGTGGAGAAAAAAAGCCGAACAAAGGTAAACGCTGATTGGCGTGGCAAATACGTCAGCTCTTGGAGGCGTGCCTCAGGAGCGGCTCAGAACTGGCTCAGAACTGGCTCAGAATTGGCCGCAGATGAGCTCGATAAAGCGTTGGCCGGATTTGCTCAAGCTGGCGCGTTGGCCCGAGCCAATGACAAAACCTTTGGTGTGGTAATCATGCTTTGAGCGGCAATCGCGAATCCAGCTAAGGCTGGGTGCTGCCACAACACGCTTACTCGGACTGATGGTAATGGGGAAGCCGGAGGCGCTGAATGAAATTTCTAAGGATGGTGTGCTTCTCTGGTATTGAGCTTGCAGCATCCATGGATAACGTTTGAGCAGTTCGGGAGCGCCTTTTTTGATCCGATTACGAGGAATGGTCACTTTATAGTGAACGGGCATGGAGGATACAAACTCGGGGATCGTGAGCGCTTGATTTTTGTTTTTAGCAATCAGGAAAGAAGCAACATCGAGGCCAGCGATGTTCATTCCGTTGTAGTTGCCGTGGTGATTGGGATCTGAAAAATATTTGTCATGCCAGGGCGTGAAGTCAGAGCAGAACATCACCCCCAATTCTAAATGCAGATGGGCACGCTCCCGATTGATGCCGTTACCCGTGTAGCCAAGCTTGCCGAGCGTTTCGCCGAGATTGATTTTCTGTCCTGCCTGGACGCTGATCGAGGATAGGTGGGCGTAGAGGCTGTAGATAGGGCCTCCCTGCCAGCGGTGTTCGATGACCGCATACTTGCCGTAACTACTGTGGTGTGATGTTGGATTGCAGTAGACGACTTTGCCCGCTGCAATGGCGTTGACATCATCCAGAGGATTATCGCGGCTATCTCGCTTGATCGGTTTGATGTCTATGCCCTCATGAAACTTGGTGCAAATAACACCGTCTTCCGTGCGCTTCTTGTTGCGAACAAAGCCGTATTTTCCTCCTGTAAATGGCCGTGATTCCTGGTTTTCGAATTTACGGTAAACATACATATAGAAACGCTCTTCATCATTGTGCAGCAGATGATGGTTGATCGTGGGCAGCGTGACCGTTTCTGTACTGGGCTTGGCCTCTGATGAGCTCAGTAAGATCAGGGCTTGGGCGATGAGGCAGACAGAGGTAATGATTTTAGGCATTCGGAGTATGAGCTGATGGTTTACATCCCCAATAAAGGCAGCACGAGGGGGGGCTGTACGGAACGGAGTTGGACGGAAGGGAGTTGGACAGAAGGGGCCGCCATGATGCCATCAACTCTTTTTAGACTCCTTCTTGAGCTTTTTGAGACGAGCTTTCCATTTTTTAGGATCTTCTCCAATGCGTGGAGCTATTTGATCATAAAGTTTGACCTCTTGCTCGGTGACTCCGCTCCAAATCACTAAAATCCCATCACTGACGGGTTTGTCAATTCGCACCACTCCGAGGGGTTGGCCATTGACCAGTGAAAGAAGGAGTTTGCCCTGGTGCATGGTGGTTACTTCATTGAGGCGTTTGGAGCCTTGCGAGTTGAGTTTGAAAACGATGCCGTAGGTGCGATCGTCATCGGCGGGGAAGGGGCTACATGCTTCGATGTTTTTTGAGCTAACCTCTGGTACTTTTCGAAAGTATCTCGCCCCTGCAAGGGTGTTAAATTCGCGGGCAAATTTCGGAGCCTCGACGGCAGAGCCTTCTAAGTGAAATGAAATCGAAGCTGGCGGTGTTTTTTTGCCACTTGCTTGAGCCGGTAAAGAAAGCACAAAGATGGCGCAGAAGAGAAGCGAGGATGACAATACATTCATGACTTCAAGACTGGGTGGTCAGGTGTATTTCTGGAAGGAAAAAATTACTCAGATGCGACGAAGCCGAGCGCCCAATAGCTCGAGCTTGTGCAGGTCAATAGCCAAGAAATGCTCTATAATAGCCAAGAAATGCTCTATGGAAGTGGTGTGGGCGCGATACTTAGAGGGTGGGGACGAGATGCGGATTCTAGATGGCGGCTATGCGAGTAGACAAAAAAAGATCCTGATGGAAAAACCATCAGGATCTTTTTTAATTTTAACGGCAAGGGGGACAGCCGGTAAAATCGAAATTTATGCTTTGCGGCGTCTGAGCAGAATCATGCTCATGCCAATGGCACCCAGAGCAGCACTGCTTGGCTCGGGAACGACGTCAAACTTGATTGCTTGAATACCAATACCAGGTTCGCCATTCAGGTCGGTGCCAATGAGGCTCGCTGTTATAGTGTGAACGCTGCCAGCCAGTGATCCTTCAATAACAAGACCTTCGCTAGCGCCTTCGTCGAGTGATTGGGCGTTAAACAAAATGACATCAGTAGGGAAAGTCACGGTCACTTGATCACCGTTGGATGAAAGCTCAATACTGTTTACATTATTGAGTCCATCACTGTAGAGGTCGCCGATTTTTAAATCTGATCCACCACCGAATGTGGTTTTAGTGATTGTTACTAATCCATAGCCAGCAACATTAATGGTGATGCCGCCAGTGCCACCATCACCTACTGAACTATCGATAGTTGAGCCCACTTGGGTGAAGGCATCACTGCCAATTTGATTGATGTCATTGAAGTCGATGACAAACGCCTGGGAAGTCGCCATTGCAGCTGCAGAAAAGGCGGCGATAAGGGTTGTTTTTAGTTTCATATATTTGGAGGGATAGGTTGGGGGGTGGAGTTTGTTTTGGAGGTGTGCCAACTGGGGCGGGTTAACTGTTTTATTGTTTATTTGCCGAATTGTGTTGGGAGACCCTCATGTGAGTTTCTCACCTCTGAATGCAGCTTGTGCTGGGAAGCGACAGGGAAATTAGATTACAGAAAATGAAACCCATCAAGGAATTCGGACCCTGAATTATCAATATTTCCTCACTTTTATATAAATTAACTACTAACAAGGGTTAAATAAATAATGCGCACCCCCCTTGAAATATGGGAAAATAAACGGTGCTTATGGCACATCTGGAGCCATTGATCGGTATCGATAGGGATTGGGCCCCTTAAAAAAGATGTTAGGCACTGTAATAAATGATTTAATGTAACTTATCTAAATGGCATTTTTAGCCGTCTAAGGTCATAAGTGACTTGTATAACTTAACGGCTGGGGCACCATTTTTAGTATGCGGTTTAACATGTTTTTTGCGGCTCTCGTTTGCATTGTCATGGTCCTCTGCATGCAGGTAAAAGGACATGGGGCGGAGGAGCCGAATAAAGAGCTTGGGCAGAATCATTTGGCGGGTGTAAAATCACCTTATTTGATTCAGCATGCAGCTAATCCGGTGGACTGGTATCCGTGGGGTGAGGTGGCCTTTGCTAAGGCACGTATTTTCCCTCGACCGATCAGCCGGGACGGGCGGGGTTCTTGACGGTCTTAAAAACCATGCACTCTGCATGGGGGCAGCAGGGTGAGGGGGTGAGGGGGTGATGAGCAGTGTCGAGAGGAGCTACGCGAGTCGTCTCCAGTCAGTATCACTAGTCATTCTCACCAGTCGGTTTGCTCGCTGAGAATGCTCTTATGGAGCTTGATCGCCTCGCCACCTAAGATGGCAGCGGTTCCCAGTAAGGTTTCCTCTGTCACGGTGCGTGGCACTTGTGCTGCGGGCCGAGCCAGTCCCATGATGAGTTGCCCGTAGTTCTGAGCTCCGCCGACATGCTGGAGGAGTTTGAGGGCGATATGTCCAGCATCGAGGTTGGGGAATACTAAGACATCGGAAGATTGGTGGGCCTTGACATCGGGGGTTTTTATTTCAGCTGCAGAAGCATCGAGGGCGACGTCTATCTGAATCTCACCTGAGATTTCGATATCAAGGCGCTCATCGCGGATCATTTTTTTGGCAAGCACCGTCGCTGCCGCCATTTTCTTGGCGGACGGGGACTGAGCACTTCCTTTGGTCGAGTGGCTGAGCATGGCAACCCGTGGTGTGCGCCCGAGAAAGTGAAGGGCTAGCTTTCCTGTCTCAACGGCAATCGAGGCAAGCTGCTTGACGTCGGGCTCGGGGATGACGCCGCAGTCTGCCATGAATAAGATGCCGTCACGGCCGAAATGCTTGAGGTGCGGCGCCACCATGATCATGGCGCCGAATACACGAGGCACATTTTTTAACGGCTTGATCATGGTGATGACAGAGCGAAACACGGTGGCAGGCATGGACTGATTGCCGGCAATCATGCCGTCTGCATGGCCATACTGCACCATCATGGCGCCAAAATTGTGAGGGCGGGTCATGATTTCCTCTGGGTTAAGGATATCCCGGCCTTGAAAGCGGTTTGTTTTTTTAAGCCGATGGCAAAAGAGCTCGAGGTCCGATGCCTGCGCGGGATCAATGACACTGACAAAGGTCATGGAAATGGATTCATCGGCCGCCATTTGATGGATTTTCTCTTTGTTGCCCAGTAGAATGGGGACTCCGATTTCCATCGTAACCATGCGCTGCGCCACGCGTAGGACCTTGATGTCCTCGCCGTCGGTGAAGACGATACGCTTTGGGTGACGCTTCAGCGTCCGGTAGAGCATATCGGTTAATGCGTTGGTTTGATCCAAGTTTGAGTCAGCTGACATAGGTTACTGGTAGGGGGTAAGGGGCTTTGAAGGTGGGTTGCGAACGGACTGCGGGAGTGGCTTATCCATGTTCAATCAAGGGTATGTTCACGCTTAAATGTTGTGCGAGGCATGGAGCAAGAGCTGGGCCGATGCAAGGCATAAGTAGTGGCGGTGAGTCGCTATTGATTGATATGCTCGGCATGATGTTTATTCTGGAGGCTTGTTGTGCTCAGGGTATGCCGTTATACTAATTTTTTTAATTTGGTTTTCTTAATGAAATGAGTAATATGTTGTTCGGTGATACATCGTCAATGACCGACAGTAAAAGTGAGCAGAAAGAAAAATAGCAGATCAAAAGCTTCCCGGCAAGTTGGCTACAACAAGGTCAGGGTTCGCACAGAGCGCATGAATGCGAGTGTGCGTCTGGCTTTCTGTATTCTTGTGCTTATGGGTTGTTTGGCGTTTGTCGCAACGGCGTTGCAGCCTTTCCGAGAACTTAAAAGGAAGGAGGCAGCTTTGTTCGAAGTCATAGAAAAAGAAGAGGTGGTCATTCAGCGTAAAGACGCTAAGCAGCGTGAGCTGAGTGCGATTGTGAATGATCCCAAGTATTTGGAAATCATCGCACGTGACAGGTTGAATTATTATAAACCTGGCGAGCAGATTTTCCGCATTGAGCCCATTCAGGGCATTCAGCCTTAGCTCTATATTCGTTGGCATCTTGATGCTGGCTCAGGCAAATAAGATTGGCGCTTGCACTTGAGGGGCGGGGGGGTAGCTTTCTTCTCGATTGTCAGCCTAATCACTAGACTATGAGATTCCCCAAAGTGCCCGCGTTTTACTATCCCCGTTTCCCGGCGACCTTTTTGGGTGCTGTATGGACTGTTGTTCTCACAACGCTATCGCTTTCAGCGGCTACCTCTAGCGCTGAGATTCCTGAAGTGTTGGCGGCTCATTTTGCGAAGGACAAGACGGTATCAGGTGAAGTGGGGGCAATCATGCCGCCGGAGGAAATCAACAAATACATTGCCAAGGTTCAGGCTGCGTCCAAGGCTAATCCTGAGTGGTATGCGGAATACGCAAAAGAAGCCAAGCCAGGGATTCCGTTGCCGTGGCATGAAAATTTGGGACTCAGCAAAGAAGACTATGAGGACTACATCAAGCTGTGGGATCAAAGGCAGTTTAAGGCGATGCAGCAGGTGGTCATCCGTCTTGAGGAGCCCAAGCCTGGTGAGTGGATGATCCGCGTCAGTGGCGTGGGCATGACCATCTCGCTTCTGCGCTACAATCCGGAGACAGGTAATTTCAAATCTCCCAACGGTGAGCTCAAGCGCATCGAAGATATTGATGCCGAGGAGCGCAGTATTTTAGGAGCTTGGACCGGC
>Ga0209833_1000777_pt1 | contig 22441 bp, 30 predicted proteins | sample COGITO_mtgs_1105_3_FD_184797 | JGI IMG/M metagenome (GOLD analysis project Ga0209833, IMG submission 184797) | Pelagic marine microbial communities from North Sea - COGITO_mtgs_110506 (SPAdes) (version 2) | ecosystem: Environmental > Aquatic > Marine > Epipelagic ... | reverse complement strand
CCCTCTGCATAGTTCAGAACTTTGACGCACTCGCCAGTAGAATTACTGAAGTGCACATCTGGTTGATCCAGAACACTATCCACGTAATTAACTGCGACACCCAGAACTATCGCTCCAACCAATCCACCCACTACCGCTTCTACTTTATCTTTAATAGTCAACATTATACAATCACCTCAACTCGATTATCAAACTCGGTTATACCCATCTCGAATGGAACGATCATCTCAGTTCCGATTCGATCGGCATCAAACCCAGATGAAGCTGTGCAGGAGTCTTTAACAAAAACTCTATAACCGTTACAGATGTGCACCTGACGACCATTCATTTCTACGTACATGGGGCCTTTTTCAAGGACACTTCCGATTAGGTATGAATCATCACGACCTTCCATTGGTTGGAAATCGAACGCTTTAATCGCGTCACCAACATTCGCTACATTCTCAAATTTCAACATTATATTGCACCTCTGATTTCATTTATACGGTTAACCATTCTCTTGTACTCTGAATTGTAGTACGTCTCGTTGTAACACTCCTCAGCATCAATCAACATAGCGAGGTCATTCCAAAGGATGGCGAGTTCGGTATTCAACATTTCATTACTCATAATATTTACCTTATAGATATTGGAGGGCAAGGATACTCACTACCACTATAATTGTCAACTGAAATAAAAATCTACCTACTTGTCTCAACATGATTGACTCTCTCAACTCAATTTGTACAAGTATTATCTCATAATCATAACAAGAAGTCAACACTTATTTACATTTATTTCATGAATAGTGGGTATAACTATGGTCGATTGTGCCAAGGTTCTATTTGATGTCCGGATTGGACTAGTGTCTTGGGGAGGTGCTTTGCGTGAATCTTACATCCAATAAACGCATTGTAGTAGTCATCCCGTAACAGAACGTCACGGTCAAATTGTTCTTTGGCTTCAAGGTATGAACACTCACCTTTGGTTTTGCATAGGTGTAGTATCTCTCGGTAGTATGCTTCACCACCTTTCTTTTCTACCAGTAACTTGAGTTCTTCGGATGACCCATAGTAGTCCATCCAGTCAGATTGTTTAGTAACCTTGCGTTTACGTTTCTGACCTTTCAGTGGGGGTAGTCTGCGTACAGACCAAAAGAACTTCTTACCGACATATTTCTTTCCGGTATCACGTTCTGTAATAAGATAGACGAACCCAACGTATTCGCTGAGTTCGTCTTCGGTAGGATTATATTCTATATTGTTGATGTGCCACATTGTCTTATATAACTGCCATTAAGGGGTCTAATGACTTATATATAAGACACTTAACTTATGATGGTATTGTCTACATTCAGATATATCTGATTGGGGGTATACGAAACATCAACAGATATATATGTACAAAGAACTACACGATCACCCACCATTGCATTACGCGCTCCTGGCCCATTCACCGAAATAACACCCGAACCCTTGGGTGCAAGTATTATGTAAGTAGTCCAACGTTTTCCGTTAGATGCGTTATAGATATCGATTTGTTCATACTCCTGCATCCCTGCGGCAACAACCAAATCTTCATCAATAGCAACGGAACCGTCATACCATAACTCACAGTCAGTGACGGTTCCCATATGCAATTTGGATTTTAGAAAGGTAGAAATCAATCTTCTTCAACCCCTTCGATCTGTTCCAATTCCGCATCTTCACCACACATAGGACAGTGTTGTGGTCTATCGTCAACGTAGTGTACTATGATAGTACTTTCTATGTCACATATAGGACAGATGTTTTCATATCTCAATTTCATGCAGCGCACCCCTCGCCGTCTAGACCACAGACCTGTGGTTCTTCTTCCCAATCCCAATCACCATCCATACCATTCACAGAGTATTCGGTAACACGTTTCTCAAAGAAGTTGTCATGTGATGCACCGTTCAGTACCCAGTCTAACCAAGGGAGTGGATTATCCTTGACCTTGAAGTTAGGCTTCATACCAAGTTGCAACAAACGTCTGTCTGCGATATGACGGATATATGCTTTAACATCTGCTTCAGTCAATCCTTCGATGGTACCAGACTTATATGCGAGTTTGATGAATCTATCTTCCAACTTAACAGCATTCTTTGCCATCTCGTATACTTTAGACTTCAGTTCATCGTTTACTACACGTGGATGTTCCTCACAGAACTCACGGAACAACTTCGCATTACCTTGTACGTGCATAGTCTCATCACGGATAGACCATTCAACGATTGTACCCATACCTTTCATCTTACCGAAACGTTGGAAGTTCAACAACATCACGAATGACGCAAACAATGACATACCTTCGTTGAATACAGATTGTGCAAGTACTAATGCAAGACCTGTGTGAGAGTTGATGTTACCCTCTTTCATGAAGTCAATCTTATCTGCCATCTCTTTATATTCCATAAAGGCAGAATGTTCTTCGTCTGGTAGACCCAAGGTATCATTCAACAATGCATATGCACGTTGGTGTACACCCTCACGGTTCGCGAACGAAGATAACATATTACGTATCTCGTTGTTCTTAAACTTAGGGATCAACAGTTCGTGATAGTTCTCGCCTACCTGCACATCCGACTGAGTGAACAGTCGCAATACTTGGGTAATGAACTCTTTCTCTTGTTCGGTGAGTTTGGTTCTCCAGTCTTGGATATCTTCGGACAGTTCTGCCTCGTCCTCAACCCAGTGAATCTCTTCGTGTTTCTTTGTCAGTTCTACAGCCCATGGGTATTGGAAGGGTTTGTACGTTTTGGAAAAATCTAGTAGTGCCATTTTTATTCCTGTAATATTGGTAGTATATATGGTGTTAATGTTTTTGCTATAAGTTCATTACCCAAGTCAGACGGGTGAACACAAATTGATATATCAGGATATTCACTAGGGTCTGATCTAACTATATGTTTTACTCTGTGTATCCTTTGAGGTAACCACATTGGTTTGTCATCTATTTCTTCTAACCACTCACCTATAATTATATCAAGTAAAGTATTAGAAGGGTGTTCTGGTTCTATCCAACAGTCTTTTATTTTACCGTGAATATAATTAATGTCTCGGGGTCTCTTCTGAAAAGTTCTTTTCCTTTCGAAAAGAGTATTGTCGAAACTATTGGTCATTATAACAGGCACATCATAGTCTTGGCAAATCATTCTCACCGAATGGTATGATATTTCTGACTGCAATCGTAGTGTAGATATATTTCGATACTCTTCAAGTTCAAGTCTTTCTTTCTCGAATTTTCTTGTTCCGCCAACTATATAGTCTGGATAATCAAAGTCCATGTACTTGTCATTATTTTTTATATACTCATGATTCAATTCCATAGACCTATCGATCCCTGACCAAACCACCAAGATCGATGTGTTGGTCATATCATTCGACTGTATATATCTGAATATTTTGTTTGCGATAGATGTGTTACCAGCCCCTCTCCTTCCGCAGTTGACAACTTCTATACCAAGTTCCCTTTCTAAAAAGTGACACATATTGAAACGTGTCACTTCTGCTTCTGGATGGGCTCTATAACCTTCTACGAAACTATCTCCAAATACTACTAACCTTCGCAAGCTCTACACTCACTATCTTCTTGTGCTGGTGCGTCCGCATTACCCAAGAACAACATTAGTTCTTCGTAACCACCGACATAGTTGCCTTGGATATAGATCTGTGGAACAGTCTTAACACTACGACCAGTCACTTCAGCCGCAGACTTACCAATTTCTTTCAAATCGATATAGTCATAATTAATACCGCGTAAGGTCAATTCTTCCTTTGCAAGTTCACAGAACGGACAGTTTGGAATCCCGTATACTATACTGCGACTATCTTCTTGTAATGCAACACGTTCTACCTTCTCCGATACATTCTCTGCACGAGACTTTGCCTCGGTGCGTAGATAGTATAGACCTTTAAGACCTTCCTTCCACGCCTTGAGATGTACCTTATTCACGTATGATTTAGGTGCACCGGCAGGGAAGAATACGTTCACCGACTGACCTTGACAGATATACTTCTGTCTATCAGCTGCGTGTTGTACTACCCAGTTCTGATCTAACTCTTGTGCGGTCTTAAATATAGACTTCTCACCTTCGGTCAAAAACGGAAGATGTTGTACCGAACCTTTATTGGTGATAATAGAAGTCCAGTTCGATTCATTGTTCTGACCCTTCTCGGTAAGTAGTCGATCAAGGTATTTGTTCTTAACCAAGAAACTACCCGCACGAGTACGATGTGTATATGCACATGCCTTCAATGGTTCGATAGAAGGACTTGTACTCAAAATAACACCAGATGATGCATTAGGTGCAATCGCAATCAAGTGACTGTTACGTCTACCCGAACCAATACCATCAGGATACTCGCCACGTTCTAGGGCCAGTTTCTGTGTTTCTGCGACTGCCTGTATATTAATGTGTGAGAATACAACATCATTCATTTCACGTGCTTTATCAGACTCCCATGCAACTCCATGTTTCTGGAGAAGTGAATGGAAACCCATCGCACCCAAACCAATAGATCGTTCACGTTGTGCACTGTATCTCGCACGACTGATCGAGTCTGGTGCATTCTCTACAAAGTATTCTAGGACGTTATCGAGCATTCGCACGATATCACCCACAATGTTAGTATCTTTCCAGTCATCAAAGTATTCAAGATTCAAAGACGACAAACAACATACCGCAGTACGATCTGCGTTTGTAGGAAGGTGAATCTCATTACACAAGTTCGAACCATTGATCTTGAGACCCAAGTCTTTCAGTGGTTGCGGTAGATCACGGTTTGCAGTATCGATAAAGTTCAAGTACGGTTCACCTGTACGGAATCGAGTCTCTAGGATACGTTCCCATAACTTACGTGCATTGATCGATTCTTTAACCCCATTATCTTTTGGATCACGTAGATCGAACTGACTGTTCGACTTAACTGCTTCCATGAACTCATCGGTGATATTAATTGCATTATGAAGGTTCAATGCTTTACGCTGTACATCACCTGTAGGGATACGCATGTTCAGGAACTCGATGATATCAGGGTGCGAAACATCCATATATGCAGCATAAGATCCTTTGCGTGTTTTACCTTGACGGTACGCAATCATGTCAGCATCTACGGTATGTATGAATGGCATAGGGCCAGGCGCAACGTCAGACACGGTACGGACATCCGACCAATGACCCCCTACACCACCCCCCATGACCGACAACCAACGCAGTTCTGCGGTGTGTTCGATCAATCCTTCTAGGGTATCTGGTACATAGGTAAGGAAACAAGAGATAGGCATTGCCTTTGATTTCTTACCAACAACAGGTGCGTTAGATAAAACGGGAGACGCATACATAAACCACTTGTTACTAACATAACCATAAAGTCTTTCTGCAAGGTCTTCGTCCATTTCTTCTTTGTATATTGACCAAGCCTTCGCTGCACGTAAAAAACCTTCTTGTGGACTCTTCTCACCATCTTGTAAGTAAAAGTCCTTCAACATACCAATCGCATAATCTTCTAATAAAGCGTCTTTCTTCTTATCTATTCTCATTTATTCTCTGCCACCGCTGTAATCGTAAAATGGTTCATCTTCAACAAACTCGTAATCCTCAATGATATATTGTTTACCTGTATCTATAAAGGTATCTATCATCTGATATAATCGTTCATCCTGTTCTTTCTGCGTCAGTAAACCCTCCCACATGAAGTGGTTTATTAAAGACGCGGTGTAATTTTTGACTATAAATCTGTCGGGGTGAAGGTATTTATCATCGGTACCTTCTAAAGATACGTAGATTATCTTATTTTTTTCGAGACCAGCCAGTCCCAAATTGTCTTGTAGGATATGTAGGTCAGACAGATCTTCGTCTCCCTGAAAGACAGAGACACTGACCCCTTTACGTTCAAACGTTTTCATGATATATTCCTTAATGTATAGGGGTAATTATAACAGAGTGGGGGTGGGGTGTCAAGAAGTTTTGTTGATCTTTCCCATCAATCGCTTGAGGATAGCAATTTGATCTTTACGTTTACGTTTCTTGTCGTACTTCTTACGGACGATGACAGTATCGGAATCGTCTCCGGTACCAACTACAGAAGATGTGGTTGTGTCTTCGCTAAATTTATTGAACGTTTTCATCGGTAGTTCCTGTTCTTTGTAGTAACATAGCTGTTGTCATCCTATCATTTATTTCCGCTTGGGGATTCTTGATCAGTTGGTTATTATCAAATTGTAATGTTGCCGCTATCCGATACGGATGATGGGAACTTGTATGGACATGATTTACTAATGCTCGAATGTGTCGAAAGAGGTTAACATCATCTATTAAGATCCACTCAATCTCGGCCTTATTACATAAGTCATAGTCGTTCATTATACCTTCTATACTATGATCCCCATCAATATATACCATATCATAATTTTCACCTATGATATTATCCGGAATTAGATGGTGTGAATCTTTTATACCAAACTTAAACCTTTCTCCGAATATGGATTTTAATTTCTGAGCGCATGGTCGAGTATAGTTGTGTCTACCCAAGTCAAGAGAATGTACTACTGTTTCGGGGAGTACTTCCAGAAAACAAAATGCGGAATGTCCCGCATTAAATCCTATCTCTAGTATTTTTTTGGGTGCAATAGTATCAAAGATAGAGGTGAACGCTTCTACGGTAATATCCGTCAATAACATATGACCTTCCCTCACCTTCAAGTTGGGGAAGTGTTCATCGAACTTATCTTGTATACTCATTTAGTAATTTCCGCAGTAGTAATATAGACCTTCTGACTAGATTTCAAGTGCACGGCTTCGTAAACTTGTAACCCCAATAGTTCATCAAAAGGATGAGTTTCTACGATTCTGATTTGATCACCCTTCTTCACAATCTCTTCACACTTAGTGGTGATTGATTCATTCTTCATTTTGTATATGCCAGGCGATAGTTCATTGCCTTCTAACATAAACCACTTAGTTTCTTCGGCGAGACAGTCCAGAACATCAATACCAGTCTCAGCATGAATCTTGTTTAAGTTCTTGTCAGAGAGTTCACCATGTTCTTTGATGAGTGCGAGTGCCGCACCATAACGTGCAACCACGGACTGACCGCCCGGTGCTTTTGCCATGATTCGTTTTAGATTGAAAACAAGTCTATGGAATGGTGTATAGTGCGAACGATAGGCATCCCGATCATCCGTAGAGTTCAGGTTGAAGTCTTTGTTCTTGTTACCATCTGCATCAATGATACCCGCCTTGAATGCTTCTGTCTTGTCAAACGGTGTGACTAACAGTTTCAAGAAACGTATCGTGTATACGAGGTCTGCTGCTGATTTTAATATTCCCATGAGTCTATTTATACCTTAAATTTCTTTGTCATTGTTACATCTTCAAAATAATTTTGAGGGTGTGTCTCTCTCAATTTCACTAACATCTCCTGCGAATACTTGGTTGCTACACTGAAGTTAAACGCAATAATTGTCTTGTTATCATCATGGGTCTTTGGGGGTGAACGATGTAGATAACCAGAAGGGAAAATCAACAAATCACCTTCTTCTACTTTCGCATTAAAGACTTCACCTTCAAAATTCATGAGTTCGGTTTCTTCACCTTCTGGAAGGTCTATGTAGTATATACCAATCCATTGACACCCAAAATGATTATGCCAATTATCATAGTCACCCTTAGTCATTTGATGGAACCACATAACATCAACGAAAATCTGATAGTTTAACCCAGTGTCGGATCTGACTGCAACGTCCCTAGAAAATTTGTGTAGTAGAGGGGCTGCACCCTCCCAAAAAATAGTTTTATATTTTTGATTATAATCTGGATCTATGGGTGGAACTTTCCAATCAACATATCCAGTCTTATTATTTTTGTCAAACCAACTGGCATAACTCCTACGCATTTGAAATTCAGGATAGTTTATATTGAGAGATTTTGGATGATTGTATCCATCATAATGAGAAGATGCTTGTTTCTGAGATTGATCTCCCTTCGGAAAATTTTCAATCAATATACGCAATTTCTCATTCAGTCTTTCATAGTTCTCAGGTTTATATGTCCAGTAATGTATCATCTTCGTATCCAAAGTTCACCCTGTTTAGTAGTCAATAGAACAGGAATTTTTTTCCCTATACTTACGAAAATCTCCTCTGCGAGATTATCGAGTAACTGTTTCTTTTTATCATGTTGAATTTCTGGTGGTAGAGTTTTATCCAAAGAATGTAAAATCAAAATACCATCTCGTATCCTTGGAAGAATTTGACTTTGATTTGGTCTATAATCATCTGTAAGGTTTTCTGTAATATAGGAACAAAAGAAATCATCACATATTTTAGGTTTGTTATTCCAGATAGAACATCCAGTGTCACATAGTTTATTACAAGTCTGCCACGCACCAAAGTTTATATCATATTTATCGGCTTCATTATGTGTGTCATATTCTTTCCACTCACCTGTAAATCCAAGAACTTCACAGCAAGCATGACAATCACCACACTTAGATTCTGCGGGGGATATCATATCTTTCTCAGTTTTTCAACCACCACTGGATCAAGACCTATACCAGTGAGGTCAGTATTGATGTCTATGGCCTTCAGGAATATTAGAAATGGTTTGAGTGCATTCCAGTGTGGGGGATCAATCTTGAGTGCAAGCATCTCAATACCAGACTCAAATCCCCAACAGTTAAAGATGACTATCAAATGATTCAGTACTAGTCTCTCGGATAACTCACCCGAAACTTCGTACTTGTTTAACAATCGTTTAACATACTTGAATCTTTTAATATCATTAAAGAACTCTTCACTATCGATACAGGTGGGATTGTAATAGTTCTTCGCTGCGTATATTGTAAATGTTTTATGCGTAAGTATCATCTATAAACTCTGGTAAAGACATATAAGGTTGGGGTGATTCATTTCTTTCTTCGAGAATATTTATCTTATCGATAAGTGGTCTCATCCATTCCCAACAATTTTTTCTGATCTTTGTTACCGATTGGTCATTTTCAGTTGTCATATATGTGGGGTAACGATTTTCTTTTCTACGAACCACATTATATTTTCCGTCAAGAGCCATTTTCTTCACCTTCAAAAACTGTAGAGTGTCTTCTCCAATTGTCAGTTCTTTATCGAAATGAATTTCTTTAGCGATATTTCTAGAATAGAAAACCATTCTAGTCATATATTCTTTAACCTCAGAAAATTTGTTCATGACATGGTTGAACTCAACTCTATCAACAGACCATTTGTGTGATGTCGGCGCATCCATATGTCCCCTTGTCATAAAATGCCATAGGAGAGTTTCATAAACTTGGGTTGCATATTGAGGATTCGATTTGTCACAGGGATATGTCAACTCGGTCAGTTTAATATCTTCTTTGGTTAACTTAGTTAAATCTTCACACAATTTTAGAATGTAGTCCGTATCTAATCCAGTAGTTATTCTTGGTTGTCGATAGTGAACTATCATATCGGGAGGAGTTGGGTGTTGTGATACTGACTTATATAATCTATATCCAAGAGGAGTAATAAAATCATCACCGTCTATCTGAACCATATAATCATTGTCACTTTCCAGAAATAACTTGATCACAGAATTCTTGCCGGTGGCAGGAGTGCCATCAGAAGGGGTTATATAATATTCGAGATCGTTTTCTATACAGTGTTCTTCTGCGTAGTCACGGTAGTTGTCATCGCGAGTATTGATGACAACTACCAGATCTTCAGAATGTATAATTTCACTATTGCGTATGAGACTCTCTAAAGAATTAGAGGTTAGCAAATAGAATTTCATGATATACCTTATATATTATTTAAGCATCAATCGTTCTAGTAAGGTCTTCTTAGTAGCTCGTTTACTTACTTCGACACCGGATTGTTCTGCGATTGCTTGCAGTTCAGTCTTAGTCATGTCTTCGAGAGACTTGTTGTTCGCGGGCGCTTCCTGAAGTAATTGTGGTTCTTCAACAACAACTTCTTCAGTTACCAACGAAACACTATTGTATTCGTCAATCTGATCTTGGGTGAAACGTTTTGATACAAACAACTCACCGGTCTTGGGGTCAGCCCAACCACGAAGGGTTGGGACTGCGTTCTTACACCATTTAGGACATTGCATAATTACTCTCCGTTATTCCGGTGCTTTACCAGAAAGGATTTGACGGATGACTTCGTACTCTTTCATCTCTTTTTTCACAGTACGTTCTTTAGGTTCTTCGATCTTCTCTAACTCATCGTGGGGAATCTTATCCACTTTGTGTTTTGCCTTGAACTCTTTACCCTTGGGTGATTCTTTTGAATCAATCTCTTCGGGTGGAGTTGCACCTTTCTTCTGATTGACAGCTTCTTCAACCTTAGACCACATTTCAATGAATGCTTCACGGGTGTTTACTCGGTTGACAGATTCGATCTTAGAGATCTCTGCGGTAGCATCAGAAGTCTTAGGGTTGGTATCAGTCGCCTTCTTCTTCTTAATTGGTGTCTTTGCGTCACCTTCACCGTCCGATTCTACTTCTTCGGCATCATCATCTTCTTTTTCGGCTTCGGTTTCACCTTCGTCTGCATCACCATCTTTCTTGGGTGGCATTTTCTTCTTAGGTTCTTCCTCTTCGTCCTTCTCTTCCTTCACGCCCTTGGCAGGTTTCTTACCACCGTCAATCGCGTCATCAGTTGCAGCACGTTTCTTGTGAAGATACTCGTCAGAAGAATCAACATCTCCATCGTTATCGATGTCCTTATCCTTACGATCTTTGAACTCTTTATCGTTCGCTTTATCGTCTACTGGATCAAGTTTCTTTTTTGCTTCGGAGACCATTGACAAATATGCCTCCATTGTACCCTTTAGTTCATTTGACATTTTTAGTCTCCGTTTTAGAACCACATCATTTTAACGATGGCGCCAATTATTGCAGCGACACCGACAAATGATAGTCTGTTGATGATACTCACGGTGTGAGCATTTTCGTTTACTTTAGTTTCAATAGAATCCAATTTCTGAGAAAATCGATTCATACGTTCAAAGTGATTTTGATTTTCTCTTTCCATAGAAAGGATCTTTTCCTCGGTACGTGCGAGACTAATCATAGCTTCGGCAAGTTTATCGATTTTAAGTTCAATTCTGTCTAATCGATGATTAGATGTATCGTTATTGGGCATCATGGATTCCATTTGATCTATTGGTGTATTTATACTAATTGTCAACTTTAGATCCCCCGCGCCACTGATAACAAGACCAGTATCTTGCTTTCCATTTTGGGCCGGGATTTGCACAGTTGTGTCTTGCTCTAAATGACTTTCTTCGGTTGGGGTCATCCCGTTTGATTGACATATTGGGATCACCGAACCTAACCACAACAACCTTACCTGCTTCGTTCTTAACGTATACCTTGAACTTCTTGTTAGGGTTCTCGGATGTACGAATAGGGTCATTAAGTTTGACCTTCTTACCTTGGTACTCAGACTCAGTTATTACCAAGTCCTCGAACAAATCGGTACACTCGCAGTGTTCATCTATCTCATTGTAGTGGTTAAACTTTTTCATATTAACTCACGTAGAAGTTTAGTTCGTAGGGTTTCTTTGCACTATCACGATTGTAGACTTGAATAGACAAACCTTGACGTACAGGTTTATCATTCTTGGTCAACTTCAAAGTATGACGTGTAGTCTTACCACGGCCAGGTTTACCCTTACCGGTAGTTACTTGATTGAACCAATCGTCTTCAACTACTTCAAATCCTTTCTTCTCTGCTTGTGCTTTTGCGTGTTGAACTGCGGCAGAGTATGTGTCGAAGTATAAGTCGGCAGATGCGTCTTTACGTGCTTCGTCAAGTTCAACTGATTCCTTCATATCTTTCATCAGTTTCTTTACGGTCTTGAGGTCAAGTCCAAGTTTCTTAGCAATCTTCTCAGCAGGTACCTTCTCTTGAACCATCAGGTGGAAGTCAGACATCGCACCTTCATCAAGCTCAACACTTTCAGAAACAGATTCTTTAAGACCACGCTTTTTCATCTCGGCAGAGACCACTTTATCTTGTAATTTAGCAATCTTAGAACCAAAACGTCCTGCTGGTTTACTTGCCCATTTCTTTAATGTGCCATCGCTCAAACCACTAATCTGATCACGAATTTCTTTTTCGCTACGAGAATCACCCATACCAATTTGCTTTTCTAATGGTTTGTCCATTTTCGCTTCATCAAGTCCTTCGGTCGCAATCAACTTCCAACCTTGTCGTTTCATCTTGTCAGCAGTCGCACCATCAACCTTACGGGTCATGTTACCTTTCTTGACGGTGTACTTCTCAGCACCTTCCGCAACTTTCTTTGCTTGCGCAGTTGCGATTGCCATCTTCTTGTCCATAGGCATATTGGGTTCGTCTTTCTCAATTGCCTTTGCAATCTCTTCCCGTTTCTTTTTCTCTGCGGGTGTGAGAGTCTTCTCTCTCAATTCTTTAAACGACTTCACTTAGTGTACCTCACCACAAATATAGTGTCCTTGACAGTCTTACCTTTCGGTACACCACGGACAGCATTCTTATCCATATCGAAGTTAATATTGGCAACAGTTTGTTTTGCGAACTTACCATTCTTCAACCAGTGTGCTTTGAAGTCACCATAGTTATCTGACTTAACAGTATACTCGATGTTGGGATTCTTCTTAGACAGGGCAACCATTTTCTTGATACCCTCATCTCCCATATAATATTCGCCTGCTGTTTTAGATGTTCCACCAAGAGTGACTAGTTCGCGTTTCTCTCTGATTTGTTGAAATGTTTTCATGTTATGCTAGATCCTTATCGTGATTTAGGTTGCCTTTCTTCTTCTTGACGATGAACGCATTGACTCTTGCGTGTCCCCACTGTTGTGGGGTAGTGCCTGGACGGTGACCCGTCTTCCATGCAGCAACACCACGGTTATATACTTTCTTCAGTGTATCTACCGAGATACCAGACTTCTTTGACTTAGCTGCAATGCCATCCGATCCTTCTTTAACGTCAAGTGTATCATACACTGAATACCGCCCTTCGGCAAGGTATTTTTTAAAATTAATCATTTAGTTTGCCTATTCTTTTGTCTTGCGCGAGCGAGTCTTGCACGGTCTAGAATACGGTCGTGTTTCTTCTTATCAGTCTCTTTCTCACGTTCAATCTTCTGAGAGGCAGCATCTACAGGATCAGTCGCTTCTTTAACACTCTTCTCATATGCTTTAGCGAGATTCCTAGCATCAACACCGTCATACTGTTTTGCAACTTGGCCAGCATAATAAACAACACCGTGTCTAAGGTTACCACCGGTTTCTTTCTTCTTACGGTCAATGATCTTACTAAGAACATCCAGTGCATGTTGGTATTTTTTAGGACTGAGTTTAGACCCGATCATATCCTTCATCCAACGAGGAGTCATATCTTCCTCGACAGATTCGTACTTAATCATAGGATCAGGTGACTTGAAGTTCTTCTTACGCATTATTGTTTTGTTAACAACTTCGAACTCACCGTTCTTCCAGTTGACCACAACAGGTAGGTTAAGATCTGACTGCATGTCCTTCAGGATTGCCTCAGAGTTACCGTGTTTTTTGATTCTCTTACCCTTGTTGTCAGCCATCTTCTTGAAGAGTGCTTTGATCTCGTCAACAGTGATTGCAGGTTTGTTGCGTTTGTCATTTAGACGATCTGCGAAGTGACGGGTAAATTCGATATCAACATCAAACTTATTAAGTAGACGGTCACCAAACTTCTCTAGGTCATTGATCTCTTTCTGTGATACATCTTCATACATGTCCTTGAACTGCTTGGTGTACTTGGATGGTTTCGTCTTTGCGGTTGCATCGCCTGGAGCGGGTTTGTATGCAGAGTCATCATCGTCTGCTTTCTTACCGTGTTTCTTGAAGTGTGCATCACGTGCAACTTTGGTGGACTTCTTCAGTCCCGAGTGATAACGTGCAGGTTGTGTACCTTTACGATCTTTGATATCTGAGTCTTGTTTCTCTAGTAGTTCTACAGCATCTAACCATTTGCGCAACTTACCGTTATCTGTTTCCACGATAACATAGTTAGCACCCAATACAGATACAGTTCCTATTTCATCACTTTCTTTGATAACAACAGTGTCACCTACTTTAAACAATTCACCTTGAACATACTGTTCTCTTGTTTCAGAAACAGTTTCCAGTTCAATGTGATTCTTGAATTCAAACTCTTCCTTGAGACCCATTCCCTTCCGAACATCATTGAACAACTTCCGTGTATCTTTATCGGACATTCCTTTCGGTACACCTTGTGCAAATGTAACGAAGTCATTCTTTGCTGCATTCTCACGTTGTTTAGACGCAGACATGCCTTCAACACCAGTCGCATCAGGATCACGTTCACCCGCAGAGACAATGTTGATTTTCTTGAAATTGTAGAAACCATGACGTGCCTTTGTACCGTTGTACTTATTCAACAATACATCGAACTCACGTATACGGTCTGCACCAACAACCATGTTGATCTTAGTATAACCTTGATCGTATAGTTTTACTGCAATATCAAATACGGACTTCACATCCTTATCTAACATTACTTGACGTGCATGTTTAGGAAACATCTTACGTACATGTTTCACTTTATCTGTGTAGGATAGGGGATCTTTCTTGGGATTCTGTGATTGTGAGACATATACTTTATAGTCTGATTTACCAGACTTCTTGGCAAGTACATCCATCACTTTACCGTGACCAATAGTAGGAGGATTCATTCTACCAAAGGTAAAATAAACTTCACGATCTTCTTCGATCAGGTATTGGGTAAAATTCTTAATCGGCACTTTTACCACCCTTCTTACGTTCCATTTCTTTTTTACGTACTTGGGGTAGTAGTTTACGAGACAACTTATCGATAACGTTTTTCTTCTTTTCGAGTCTCTTCTCTATGTCCTGTCTACGTGACAATGAGAGTTCGCCTTTAGGAGTATCTTTGGTGAGTTTCTTGAGTAGGACATTACGTGCAGCCTTTCGTGCACGTTTCTTCAGAGTGTCCATAGAGGCAATCTTACGTTGAGCACGTTTGCGACCCATTGCAATCTTGGCCTTGTTCTTTTTAAACATGCGACCACGTGCAAGACGTTGGGTCATATCCAATGCTTCGTTCTCTACTTCCTCACCAGTGTTTCCGGTAGGAATATCTTTCTTGCGTTTCTTAGCATTGTACGCAAGTTGATCATCACCCGTTTGAGTGTAATCTACAGATGTAAAATCTTTGAATCTAAGCGGTTTCTTTGCCACTTTGTTTTCCTCTGGTTTATCCCATTAATTACGACTAGGTTTGTCCCAGCCTTTTAATATATCGGGTGAAAAGTTGTTGTATGAAAACTCCATACGGTCAACAAGTTTCACTGCGTCACCACCAAGTTTGTCTATTGCCACATAACCTTCTTCACCAGTCACTTTGTAACCAGTTTTGGTTTGAACGAATGTGTCAATTTTCTTTAAACTGTTAAGTTTATTTATAAGTTTTAGTTTCGCTAAAACTATCATTTTCTGCAATTCGAACATCTTTATTAAGGATGCTCGATTTGTAGGTGAGAAAAACTTTAAGATTTCGTCTCTTTTACCTTTTTGGGTGTTCTTGCCTTTTTCGGTGCTACGCTTGTCGATTTCTTTTTGGTACTTGTCTTTGACGTAGTTGATGAGACCTTGGGTGTGCGCTTTCGAGTCGCCGGGGACTTCGCCTTTGCGGACTTTGGTGTTGCCGTAGGTTTCGATGATTCCTGCGAGGTCTTGGTCTCCTTCGAGAGTCCGAAGAGTCGATCCCGCAATTGAGTTAAATAGTTTACCAGCTTGTGAAAGATATTCATTAATTTCTCCTGTTTCTTTTTCGGTCAATGTTGCATCTACAGATCGCAACATTGCATCTTGTGACCATACGTTTTTAGATTTTTTTAGTTTAGAAACATCTACACCGAAGGATGCTGTCATCGATTCAAATGTTTTACCCTTATATGTAGTGTGCCACACTATACCGATTTTTGCAGCACGTACTTCCTTCGACTGTTCGAATGGTATTGCATATACGATAGTATTGGGATGGAATGTAGTATACTGCACACCATCGATCTTCTCCTTAGATAGATCTCCACGACCAAATAGGAAGTCTCCTTGGATAACTCCCTTGATACCAAGTTCAGGTAAATACTTCAACGCATCCTTGAGTTTCTCTGCGAGATCACCAGACGTATCTGCTTCAACGTCTTCGGGTGTCTTGTATACCTTGGGGTTCTTATTGAAGATACCTTTCTTTGCAACAAAGAATTTACCATCCGAGGGATCTTGTCCGCAAAAGATAGCAGGTGCACCATCCCACTTGGTGGATAGTCCCGCAGTACCTTTACCGGCAAGCATGTCACGCAATTCACGTAATGCAAATATTGCTTGACGTGTACCATTCACACCCCCGTAGATGACCTTATCTTCGATATGTGTCATATGGGTGTTCTTGGATTCGGTTATAAAGTCTTTAAATTTCATACAATTAGTACCAACCTAGTCTATAATCTACTTCGTAGATTTCTTTTAATTTTACTATGGACTCTTCGGTCAAGTCCTCTATCTTCCATTTTCCGTTATGATCTGTCCGTGTAGAAACCACTCTAGGAAACTTTGTATTGAATTCTTTATCCAACAAATCAATAAATTGACTGAAGGTTTCCTTCGTATAAACATGACTGTACTTGTCTAGGTCACCCCCACAATAAGATTGGGACAATAACTCCGCAACCATTGGGCCATTTTCCTGTTGATATGATACCACATCATTGATGTTCATATCAACCCATTTTAACTTAGAGAATTCCGCATAATCTCTTACCGATCCTCGGTGATCTCGCATCTTGATACAAAAGTTTATAGCACTTACCCATCTTTCGATTGGGTCTCTCTTTACAGTTACTTTCTTTGCACCACCCCGAAAAGTTTTATTCCCGTTTTCTATAACACGAGTTTTTCTTCTTGTTTGTGTTACTGCATCATCCGGAATAACACCATGGGGATTATTTTCATCATGTCTAATATTAAAACCATTCAAATAACACCACAGAATTTTAATTGTCGTTGAACAGTTCTTGGGAATCAATCTCACGTCATACTTGTTTCCGAAATACAACACATTATATTTGGGGTTCATTCCCTTAAATTCATCAATTTCCACGATAGAATTATTCCTTGATAAGAATCATATCAAATGCAGCAGAGGCACGTGAATTGTTAGTTCGCATACTACATCTAACATCAATATCTGACTTTGCGGGGATTGCCAAGGGAACCGTGAAGTCATACATATACTGAGCACCATCTCCGACTTCAAAGGAATGTCCGATACGAAAAGAACTTTGGCCCGAATATCTAACATACATGTTACCACTAGCGTCACCACCGGCCTCGATACTCATCGTACCTTTGGACAGGTATGCGGTATATCCGTTAGGAACAGTATATATCGCCATGAGTGTTTGTGCTTTACCCGCTGAAATTCTTGCGATAGTTGTACCACCACGTTGAATATTGATATCACCAACGTTAGATGTACCATCAGTAAAGAATGCACGATACGCACGTTTGAATGTTTTGGTGCCGGTGGTTGTTCCTGAACTAGATACTGTGAAATCTTCACTTATCACTTCGTAGTTCGCATCTAAACCAGTCACAGTTACCGTTGCACCATTGTCCGAAGCATTCACTGCGGGGATAGTCAAAACTCCGGCAGTATCCCATGCAGACCAAGGGTATATGGTATCATTGACATCCCAAACAGTTCCGGTTGTAGCGACTGACATTGCAGGTACCGCACCAAATTTATGTTCGTACTGTGTATTGAGAACAAGACCACGAGCGATATGGAGTCCAAGGTTTCCTTCTAGATAATGTGAGTTTGCCATTTTATTGTACCTTTAGGTGTACCGCAGATAGCGGACTTTGTGATTTTGCTATACGGAATAAATAATCCATGAACTGTTGTTCGCGACCTTGTATCATTATGAAAATAGAAGTCACATAATACTTTGAGACTAACCACTCGGTGGTAACACCTTCTAGATTCTTTTTAAAGGTTTCTTTGTCTACTGGTCTATCGACTGCACCGTCATAGAATCCATAGAATTTGTCTAGGAATGCATCCCTATCTTTCTTGATGGACGACTCAAGATCCTTACGATTCTCGGTCTTATCACGAGTTGTTGCATATAGAGCCGCATCAATACCACCATGAGACACCTTACCGTGTTTAGCAGCCTTACCGATAATCTCGCACTGGAATGTAGGGAAGGTTCGGAACTGCATCTCAATACCACCGTCACCAAACAAGTAACCATCTTTGGACTTGAAGAAATCCCTCTTACCATAAGATGACTTGGTGAACTTTGCACCTTTGAATGGTTTCTTATAGTTAACTTGGGCAAGTCTACCTTTACCAGTCAATTTCTTCAACGACACACCGATGATATCACGTGCAGCAAATGCTTTCATCAACTCGTTGTTCAGGTATTCTAGTGACTCTGCACCCTCTATATCATACTTGTTCTCTGCACCCTTTGCGACCATGTAGATGTCCGCAGGAGACCATTTGTTGATATTACCGAATGCTTTCTGGACGCGATTCAGTTCTTTGAACTTCTTCTCTACTATCTCAACCCAACCAGATCCTCGATGGAAACTGTATTGTTTTTTACCTAGAGCTTTGTGAAGAAGTCTTGCAATATCAATAGAAGAAGAGATCCACGACTCATCACCCAGAAGAACTTCGTCTAGGGATGCATCGGTATGGGTTTTTGGATATGCGTTACGTATATCGTCCGCACTGAACTTAGTTGTCCGGTTATCCCAGACGGCTTGAAGATATACACATTGTGCAGATTCGGTTGCACGAGTATTGGCGGCACCACCACCAGAACCACGACCACCACCAAACTCGGTGGTCTTTGATAACTTACCGAAGGCAAGTTTGGTTCCGTCTAGTGTTTCTAAACCAATCGACTGTGCGAGTTTAGAGTTCTGTGAGAGGATTGCTTTCTCAATCTCTGCATTGTATTTGAATACTACTTGGTCACCCGAAGTCAATTCAAAAGGTTCATTACCCTTATACTTACGTAAGAAGATATCAACACGAGCAGGTCTATCTTCTCGTGTCAATTCTCCGAAGGTCAGTGATGCCTCCGATAAAAAGGTTCCAAACCCTATCATATCTATTTCCTAAAAAGTGAATATAAACAAATTATAACACTATTTATACAAAAAGGGAAGTAGAATTTTCCTCATTATATTGTGCAATAGTGTCGATCAATGGACGAACCCAGTTGTCTCGATGTTCAATAAACACTTGAGGTTCATGTTGGTCTACTGAGATTATAGTAACCAACTGAGTGATAGGTTGACCAGTACGTTCTTCCCACATGATTGCATACGCAGCTTCTTGCATGAAGTAGTTCTTAATCCAATCAAGACGTTTGGGTTTCATCGAAGTTTTGTAATCGATGATTGACGGTTTACCATCAAAGACACCCACGCAATCCACACGACCCGCAACACCCAAATGATTAGAGTAGAGTGGGGCTTCTTGTGCGAAGACTTTAGTCAGACGTTCATCCAGTATTGGTTTCAAATCAAGAAACGATTGGATGAGGTCAGGAGTACGCTTGGTCAACTTCATTTCCCCATTGTCGGGGTCGATTGCCATGTACTTGTCCCAATCAGGGTCATTGTTAACATACTTCTCACAGATTTCGTGAACCGAGGTACCACGCGTAGATGCACGATAAGAGACACGATTCGCCTCTGCCTCACCTACACGTTTACGCCACTTCGCAATACTGTCACGTGACAGAATCGAAAGGACTGTAGTGATAGAGGGAAGGTTGATACCTTCGGGTGTCATATATTTGCGACCAGTATCAGTGGTCACGGCATTCATTTCAGTCAATTCGACCGGTACATGTTCAAACATCATCATTATCCAATAGTTGTTTATCAATGTCATCGAGTTCTCTCAATAACTTATACACCAAGTATAACACATACGCGACAGGAATACAACTAATAATTAACGCGGTATACAAAATACTCATACAAATTCCTTCAGTAGTGCGGATGCTAACAGTACAGTCATACACACATTCAAAATAATCAGTGCACGGTCTTTCCACATCACTGACACCCACAACCAAAGCAAGGTACCGAGTAAACCGAAGGACAGGTCAAAATGTCGGAACTCGACACCTGCATTACGGAATATCACCGAGACCAAGATGATTATGGTTGCGGCCCACTTGACATACCAGTCTATACTGTTTTGGTTATACCATTTTACATTATTTTTTTTCATTTGTCAACCATTCAAAGTGTCCATTGGACGGATTAAACTGTGCACATTCGGTTGCAGCTGCATCGAGTCGCCAAGAACTTTGTATAGAAGTAGAACCAACCATCGAACCCATTACGAAACTTATTAATATTACAACAATAAACGGTACCGTTTTCATATAATCAATTGTCATTATAGTTTTTCCCTCATATTTTCCATACGTTGTTTACGTGCCAACCAATTCTCGAAAGTCATTGGTTTTTTAGCGTCTCCGAATGCAAGACCCTTCCTTTTAAATTCGTTCTTCAGAATCTTTTTCTCATTCGCACCCATGAAGGCACCGACCAGACTCAGGAGACATTGACGGAACGAACGTCCGTGGTGCATATGACCGAGACAGTGTGCAAGTTCATGGATCAGGATGTATTTATTGAATCCGGTGATAGGACATAGGGTAACAGTCTTACCGTTAGTGTATCCAGATAGTCTTTTCTTGTTATCTCGCATCTCGACAATTTGGGGTCGTGGGTTAAACATGAGACTGACATCAGTCTCAATCGCCTTCTCCCACAACTTCATCCAAGTCTTTGACTTGTAGATCTTACTGGAGAACTTGGTTATCTCGGCAATATCATTGAACTCAAGAGTATTGACTTGACGCATAAACAGGTTCTCTGCCTTATAAGTCTTTTCACGTTCAGAGTCTCGTGAGGCTGCACCTTTGTTTTGTTTATTTTTATGTTTTCTTAGGTACTGATTGTACTTGTATTCTTCGGAATCATACGTTGGATAATCGAAATAATTATAGTCCGACATGATCACCTCCAGTCATATTAACCCAAGCATACGCAGGGTTTTCACAAAACATACCTATCTCATCAAAGCCTAGGATACAGAAACCGTCATCAATAGGATTAGTACCTACTTCATACTCGACTAACTCATAACCAGACTTGAAGGTCTGAACGTTTTTGATGTCATCAATAAGGATAGTTTTCATAATATATTCTCTCTCAACTCAATTCGTACAGCCATTATCTCATATTAATAACAAGAATACAAGGGAATAGTCATTTATATTATGAATATTCGTCATTCATCATATGAATGCATTAACGAGAAAATTACCATCGATGCGGATATCATCTACAAACCCTTGGGGAATATTCTCATCACATATCAGCAACCCAATTTTATTGTCAGTAGATTTACCTCTCATCATCAAGGACACACGATACGCATCATCAATTATATCAAGTCCGCAGGGTATCGCGACATTATGTTTTAGGTGTAGATCGAATGGGTATGGTGAGTCCGGTTCTCTTGGCATCACGATCATCTTATTCACATCTACCGGAAAGGACTCACCGATTATCTCGGGATGACCAGACATGGCCATCAACCACTCATCTCCCGATACGAAATATGGTACACTATTGGTCTGTGAAGGTCTGACATTATTCTCACAGAAGTACCACTCACCGTCCTTAATGAAACCAGTCAGTTGTCCAATGTACGAGGATCTACTGCATTGTGCGGATGCCCAGTCCAGATACTTCTTTGCATTATCCAATACCAGATCATTATCATCTTTGGATAGTTTCCTGAAACTGGAAGTACAAGTCCAGTGTATTAATCGATTCGACATCTTTCCGAGGTCTTCTCCGATCTTTTGTTGGGTATGTAGTATAGACCATTTACCGTGAGACATTATATAATCAACATTGGTCTCTATAGTATCAGTAAGATACTCTTCAACATAGAATGAATCGTTATCAAAGTTTCTTAGAGATTCTTCGGTCAAACATATGTTAACACGGTCAAATCCCTTTTTGGTGACTATTGGTTTTATGACACAGGGAGCAGTGGGTTTAGAGAGTATCTCAGGAACCTTTATTCCTAACTTCTTAACCTCACATCTGGTCATCCATTTATGGGTTTCTAACCTAGAGGATCGTGGAGTCAGTCCGATATACTTTAATTTGTGTTGATATGAATTGATCATGTCGATAGTAGGATCTGTCGATATCATCACATCTATAGACTCGGACTCGATGAAATTGTCCAATACACTTTGACGATCAATGTCCACTATTTGAATACCCAACTCCTTATAGAAAGT
>Ga0209833_1000776_pt1 | contig 22478 bp, 18 predicted proteins | sample COGITO_mtgs_1105_3_FD_184797 | JGI IMG/M metagenome (GOLD analysis project Ga0209833, IMG submission 184797) | Pelagic marine microbial communities from North Sea - COGITO_mtgs_110506 (SPAdes) (version 2) | ecosystem: Environmental > Aquatic > Marine > Epipelagic ... | reverse complement strand
GCCCCTGATTGTCCGGTGCCTCCGCCTCCACGAACAATCACGGTGATGTCTAATTCACCAACTTTTTCAACAGAGACTAAAGGTCCGAGAACAGCTTTCTTTTGTTGCTCAGTTGAACAGTAGTCGCTGATGTCACGGTTGTTTATAATGAAATCTCCGGAACCTGGGCGTATGCGGACTCGAGCGGTGCTGGTTTTGCGTCGCCCGGTGGCAATAAATTCTTCTGTCTTTGGTTTTGCACTCATATTATAAATTAGGAAAGTAGAGGAGAGGGTTGCTGGGCTTCGTGTTCGTGTTCTTCCCCACGAAAAACTCGTAAACGTGTAAGCATGCCCGAAGAGAGTTTATTTCTGGGCAACATCCCCTTGACTGCATTGGTAATAATAAATTCAGGACGATTCTCGCGAAAATCAGCAACGGTACGGTATTTTTCGTTACCCATGTAACCTGAGTAGAACATATATTGCTTTTGCTCTTCCTTTGACCCGGAGAGTTTAACCTTCTCGGCGTTGATAACCACAACATAATCGCCAGTGTCGACATGCGGGGTATAAGTGGGTTTGTTTCTCCCCCTTAGTGCGTTGGCAATCTGTACAGCCAGACGCCCCAAGATTAGGCCAGAAGCATCAACAATCTTCCAGTCGTGGGTTACAGTTTCCTTTTTAGCCAGGGTAGTCTTCATCAAAAATAAGTGAAAAGATAAGAAAATGAATTAAATCCTGACCTTCGTCAACCGAACAATCGGATAAAAAATTGGAAGTGATTAAAATTGACCAGCACCGAGGTCATTCAATGTTTGGTCGTAAAACTTACTACCGTATCCCATGACACGGTCGGTATTATCAAAAACAACGGGCATGTAACGTTTTTCAACTTCCTTGTCGGAGAGGGTGCCTTCGTTTCCACCTTTGCGAATTTTGTAAAACCATACGCTGCCCCAATCGTATCCTTCCACATAATTAGCGATTCCAGATAGACTAAACACCTGTGCTTTGGTCATCCCAACGGAAAGCCCCATCAAGTTTTCGATATTTTTACTTACTGCAGCATCAGCGTCAGCAAAAGGATTTCCTCCACTGCGACCAAGTCCTCCTGAGCTTTTAAAACAACCAACCAAGGAAATGAGGCAACTAAGTGTGCCAAATATCAAAAATTTGCTAAAGTTCCTCATCATGGTAAATTTTTTACCTCATCCCGTACATTCGGGGCAATCTCAATTTACACGGTTCTTGAAATGCCCAAAAAATTACACGGTGGTAAGTTTTTCTAGGGTTTGATAACTGCGTGCTATCATCTCCCTTGGGTCATCCAAAAGATTAGCGGAAGCCAAAGCATTGTCCAAAAGTTGATTCGCTACCAGTAGGGCTGTTGGCTCATCTTTTTCCATGAGTTTGAATAACCCGTGAATAATCGCATGGTTTGGATTAATCTGGAATTTTACTTTACTAGCAGGCATTTCGCCTTCTGGACCCTGCATCATTTTCATGATCCGGCGGGCAGAAGCACCCCCCATCCCATCCTCTCCAACAACGCAGACGGGGCTATTGATTAATCGTTCGCCTGTTTCTACTTCGGATACGCGGTCTTCCAAGGATTGCTTGATCCACTTGGATAGCTTTTTTACGGCTTTTTCATCAAGGGCTTCACCGGTTGGTTCTTGATCTAATTTTTCTAGTTTTAATTCATCTGAATCGGCAGAAATAATTTTCTTTTCCTTAAATTCGCGCAGGGATTGCATGACATACTCGTCAACCGGTTCGGTAAGAAGTAGAACCTCATATCCGCGTGCTTGCAGGGCTTCGAGGTAGGGACCTGATTCAATTGCTTTACGGTTTTTTCCATAAAGAAACAAAATATCTTTTTGATCTGCAGCCATTCGATCAATGTAGGCTTCCAATCCGGTAAGTTTACCGTCCTCAGCTGCCGTGGATTCGAAACGCAATAACTTGGCCAAATCATCCTTGTAGGTGAAGTCAGTTGCCACACCTTCTTTGAGAAGTACTCCATATTCTTTCCAAAACTCCAAAAATGTGTCCTCTTCTTTCTTCGCTTGTTCATTAAGAAATCGAAGGAATCTTTTGGTCAAAACTTGGCCTAGTTTCTTGAGCAGTTCGCTATCCTGCATGGTCTCTCTTGAAACATTCAGAGGAATGTCAGAACTATCAACCACACCTTTTAAGAATCTCAACCATTCTGGAAAAAGGCTTTTTGGCTCTGCATCAATTAAGACTTTCCGGCAGTGTAAGGCTACTTTGTTCTCGCTTCTAAACATCCCCATTTTTTCCATGTTTCGTTTGGGTACGAAAAGTAGGGAGTTGATTTCCAGTGGGGCGTCAGCACTGAAGTGCAAACGCATCAATGGCGAATCGTAGTCATTGGACTGGAACTTGTAGAACTCTTCGTACTCTTCGTCCTTAATCTCTGATTTCGAGCGCAACCAAATGGCATCCACCGTATTGACCTTCTCACCATTTACCGAAACGGGGAACTGGACGAATGCAGAGTATTTTTTGACAATATCCTTGATCCGATCCTCTTTCGAAAACTCTTCAAACTCGTCCTTTAGTTGAATGACGATCTTAGTTCCTCGGCGCTGTCCATCGGTTTTATCAATTGAATATCCACCACTACCATCGCTTTCCCAGCACAATCCTTCGCCCTCTTTTTGCCAGGTGCGAGTGTAAGCCTTTACTGAGTCCGACACCATAAATACACTGTAAAATCCAACTCCAAACTTTCCAATCAAGGACTCATTCTTTTCTCCTTCGCTTTGCAAAGCATTCAAGAATTCCTTCGATCCGGAATGGGCAATAGTACCTAGGTTTTTAACTAATTCCTCTTCTGTCATCCCGATTCCAAAATCCTGGATAATCAACTGTTTTGCTGAATCGTCAGTACTCAGGTTGATTTCGAGTTCTAAATTGTCGTCAAGAATATCTTTCTCCGTAAGTTGAGTACGACGTAATTTTTCGAGTGCGTCGGATGCGTTAGAAATTAATTCGCGAACAAAGATTTCCTTATCTTTATATAGCGAGTTTACAACAATATCGAGAACCTGCTTGGTCTCGGCTTTGAATTCATGAGTGGTTGCTTGTGTCATGGTAAAAAGGATCAATTATGGATTATTTAAAAGAGAGCTTCAAGGAATTATCACAGATGTGTAAGTTTATGATATATTATTTTTTGATTTTTTTAGTTTTTTTCGGAAATGTTCATAAGCCTGGTTGATCTCCTTGGCTTTTTTTTCGGCTACTTCCTGAATCTCAAATCCAAGGGCTGAAACTTTGTCTGGGTGGTACTGAGCAATAGCAATACGGTAAGTTGCCTTAACTTTAGCGAAATCTTGAATCGCATCCTTCTCCAAACCAAGGACTTCGGCCATTTCAAGATCTTCTACTTCAGGAAAGAAGGCTTTCTTTGCCTCCTTGGTTTTATCTGAATTGTCTTCTTCGGATTTGCTATCTTCTTCAGTTTTGGTCTCCGTTTCCTCTTCTTCCTCTGGAATAAAATTCTCAGATTTTTGCGGCCCCTCATTTTCTGGGCCCATTTTTTGGTAATTTTCGGAACCCATCGATCCAGCCCCTTGATTCTCTTTTGTCCCTTTTTTGTTTTCAGGTTGGATACCTAGAAAAAAGTCGAACCGCCAGAGCATCCACCAGCAGGAACAGAAAATTACAGCCCATGAGATCTTGGCCAGTCCATTGGTTATTCCATTGGGTGCCCACCCGGTTAAGTTTCTCCAACCCGACCAATCGTGATAATGGGCAAACAAAGAAGTGCTAAAATAGTGGGCGGTGAGGTAGGACAGTCCGAGTGCGAGAATTCCGCCGTACAAAGCCGTACTTGTCCAAGATTTTGCAAACATCAAAATTTTAATGGGGGTATCTGACCGGAGCAGGTTTTGTAAAAATAAAGAATTAATCCACCAAGAATGATGTAGATCCATCTTTTCGCCGTTTTTTTTTCTTTCATCAAGGGAAGATTCGAATGAATGCTAAGCGGAAGTGGTGGTAGGGGTCGGATTCGAACCGACGAACGCCGAAGCGGGCGGATTTACAGTCCGCATCCTTTAGCCACTTGGATACCCTACCTTCAAAGGAAAGATGCATTATGAATCGGCTGGCCAAACTGGCAAGACGATAGTCGCATATAATAAGATTTACATCCTTGCTTGCTCAAATTTACTTCCACAGTTTTACTTAAATTGATGTGTCCTTTTAAAGGAAAAACCGTAGTTGGGATAACCGGAGGAATCGCCTGTGGAAAAACCTCTGCACTGGAAAGGTTTGATAAATTGGGGTGGGCTGTGGTTTCTGCAGATTCTCTCGTTGCCGAAATTTTGGCAACCAACTCCGAAGTTAAAAAAAATATTCGTCAACGATGGGGTGGGGTGGGATTTGATTCTTTCGGAAATATTGACAAACCCGCGATTGGTCGAATAGTGTTTAAGAAAGATTCAGAAAGAAAGTGGATCGAGAACCTGCTTCATCCTATTGTTCGTTCCCTATGGACTACTTTCATTCAATCTTGTTCTTCTGAAAAGTGCCTAGTTGAACTACCTCTTTTGTTCGAAAACAATTTACACACTCAATTTACCTGCGTCGTTACCATGTATGCGTCAAATAGCACAATCTACCAGAGATTGTTTCAGCGAGGACTCTCCCTTGAAGAGGCAAACGCCCGAATTTCTTCTCAGTTGCCATTAGTACAAAAGGTAAATCGAGCTGATTTTGTCTTGTGGGGTGGTGGAACCAACGATTTTTTAAACCGTCAGGTAGATGCCCTTGCCCCCACCATTTTTTAATGTTTTTCCATTTACTTAAACTATCCAATGCCTGTTAAAAAAAGCACCCGTTCGTCCAAGCCGAAAGCCTCTTCAGGAAATGCTGAGGAACCGACTGTGGATTCCAAAAAAAAGAGTAAGAAAGCACCTGCGGACTCCCCCATTGTTCCAGTTGAGCAACCAGAATCTGATGCTCCTGACCGTCAACTCTTTTTCAGTACTGATGGCAGTGAGAGCGAAGAAGAAAGGCCTCGACCCGAAGAAGAGAATGAGGTGAAGAGTTCTGAGGAAAAGTCGCCCAACCAACCAATACCTGCAAAGCAAGAGAAAGCAGACGACGGAGGAGAGGGGAATCCTGTGCCAGCTAAGGGGAACTCGAATTCCCCGGGCCAGGGTCGTGGCAAACCCAATCACCCTAACCACCCAAGGCAACCGGGGCATCCACATTCTGCCCCTGGTCAAAAAAAGTTAACCTGGCAGGAAAAAAAGAAACTTCGAAAGAAACCCAAGTTTAAAAAGCCTCAAAGACTGCCCTACGAAGAAACAGAAGCAAAACCCTTGCAAATTGGTCAACTTCTTGATTCTGAGACATTAAAAACAGACGAAGAAATTGCCAAGATTCTTCAACCCTTACTGGAGTCGGGCAAGGATTGTCTGAACTTAGACGAATATCTTTCTTTAAACCTTACAGAGTTAACAGAAAAAATCTCAAAGTTATCTATCGAAGAAGATCTCCCTGCTGCACCTTTGCGTGAAGAGTTAGTTGATGCTCTTTTGGCTTTCTGTCTCAAAAGCGAAACCCCGGTGTCTCTTTCAGGCATTGTCCAGATAATGGAAGATGGACATGGCTTCATCCTTCAAGAAAAAGAAAACTACCGACTAAAGTCTCAATCTGCTTTTATTCCGGCCCTTTTGGTTCGCAGCTATGGATTAAAAACTGGTCATTTTGTGAAAAGTTTAATTCGGGCAAAAATGGAAGAGTCCACCTGCCCGATTGTTTTACAAGTAGACGAAGTTATGGGAGTTTCTCCTGAGGAAGCCACGCGGGTAACTCCTTTTACCGAACTTACGCCTTACTATCCCCTTAAACGTATGTATCTTGAAACCCATCACGAGGTAGAGTGGGACAATGTCGCGATGCGGGTAGTCGACTTAGTATCTCCTGTGGGTTTTGGGCAGCGAGGACTGATTGTGGCTCCTCCAAGAACGGGAAAGACAATTTTACAGCAAGCAATTGCACGGGCTTTAAGACAAAACAATCCTGAGGCTCATTTAATTGTACTTCTCGTGGATGAACGCCCGGAAGAAGTTACCGACTTTCGTAGGCAGGTACCCGATGCTGAGGTCATTGCATCCACCTTTGATGAAAGTGCTGAGAGCCATGTACATGCTGCGGAAATTGTGATCGAAAAAGCCCGCCGCATGGTCGAACATAATCAACATGTTGTAATTTTGCTTGATTCCATTACCCGAATGGCCCGTGCCTATAATGCCACTATGCCCAACAGTGGGAAAATCCTCAGTGGTGGGGTGGAGGCGACCGCCTTGCAACGCCCTAAACGTTTCTTTGGGTCTGCCCGTAATATAGAGGGTGGGGGAAGTTTAACAATTTTGGGCACAGCTCTGGTCGAAACTGGGAGTAAGATGGACGAAGTAATCTTTGAAGAATTTAAAGGTACCGGAAATATGGAACTCCACTTGGACCGCGAGCTTTCCAATAAGAGAATTTTTCCAGCTCTCGACTTTGAAAAAAGTGGTACTCGCAAAGAGGAATTGCTCTACCATAAAGACGAATTAAACAAAATTTATGCCCTTCGACGGTCGATGAAAGGAGTGCCTCCTGCCGATGCGATGGAGATGTTTATCCAAAGGGTAAAGAAGACAAAAAATAATCCGGAATTTTTAATGGGATTGGGTAGGTAACTTGTCCAGGCTTTTCAAACTTTTGAACTGATGAATGCAACGGAAGAATTTTTGACCGAAGCTTTTAAGGAACAAGGTTTAGCCAGCCAAGAGTTGATCGATCAGGTACTGGCAGAGGTAAAAGCCCAAGATCCTGGTGAAACCTCTGGTGATGAAGGTCTGGATTTCATGAATTTGCTACTTGGTAAGTTGGAACTGTCCAAAGAAGAGGTAGTAAATTTCCTTGGCTCGGAGTTGGATATGGAGGTTGTAGACATGGCAGGGGTAAGCCTGACCCCGGAAGTTATTGGCCTGTTAAATTCCGAGCATGCCCGGTTCTATGAGGCCATTCCTTTGGGGACAGATGGTGCCTCTATTGATGTTGTATTAGGCAACCCTATTGACCAAGACGGTATTGATAACCTCGGTCACTTGTTTGGAAAACCGGTTAATCCTCGGGTCGCTTATCGGGCAGATGTACTCGAATCAATCAATCAGCTTTACGGTTTGAACGAGAAGGAAAAGGAGAAGGATTTCCTCGAAGGGTTGGGTGGCGGAGATATTCAAATTGAGGACAATGTCCGCCCGGAAGATGTTAGTGAAGAAGATGCCCCTATAATTAAATTTGTCCATTCTGTCATTAAGGATGCTTTAGAGAAACGGGCATCTGACATTCATATGGAACCCTTGGAGAAAAAATTTCGCATTCGTTTTCGCATAGATGGCAAATTGATTGAGCAGCAGGACCCTCCCAAGCGTCTTCAGCCTTCAATTCTATCCCGAACCAAGTTAATGGCCAATGTCAGCCTGGCCGAAAAGCGTGTACCCTTAGACGGGAGAATCAATGTAAAAGTCGGCGAAAAGGTAATTGATCTGCGCGTTTCCACGCTACCCACTGTGCATGGAGAGAGTATAGTAATGCGGATCCTGGATAAAGAAAGCCTGAGCTTAGGACTTCCCCAGTTGGGTTTCTTTTCGGATGACCAGACAATCTTCGAGCAGGTTATTAATTTACCAGATGGAATTTTCCTCGTTACCGGGCCCACGGGCTCGGGGAAGTCGACTACTTTGTACTCCGCACTTAATGCCATTAACAAACCCGACCGAAAAATTATTACGGTGGAAGATCCAGTTGAATATGAAGTCCCTGGTATCAACCAAGTACAGGTCCGTGCGGAAGTGGGGATGACCTTTTCAGCAGCTCTTCGGGCAATGCTTCGACAAGCTCCCAACATTGTTATGGTCGGGGAAATTCGTGATTTGGAAACAGCGGAGATCGCAATCAATGCATCATTAACTGGACACATGGTTTTCAGTACCCTTCACACCAACGATGCTCCGAGCGCGGTTTCCCGATTGGTTGATATGGGAGTGAAGCCGTTTCTCGTTTCTGCCTCACTGCGGGCCGCTCTTGCCCAACGATTGGTGCGTGCTATTTGTCAAAACTGCAAAGGTCCTTACGAGCCCAATTCTGCAGAATTGGCGGTCTTAGGGATTAATGAAGAACAAGCAGCAGGAGCCAGTTTTATGAAGGGCACAGGTTGTCCAAAATGTGGAGAAAAAGGGTACCGGGGAAGAAAGGGAGTATTTGAAATTTTTGTGGTGAATTCAGAGATCGAGGAGATGATTTATAACAATGTGAGCATTGTTGAATTGCGCAACAAGGCTAGGGAGATGGGGATGCGTTCGATGCGTAACGATGGATTCCGTAAGGTCTTGGCTGGTGTCACTACTTTGGATGAGGTCTTGATGGTAACGACCGAAGAGGAATAAGTAGGTATGCTATACCTCGATAATAATGCTGAAATTCGCGACCTCTTTCGTGAAGTCGATGGAGTCTCCCAACATGGCCTGGATGAACTCTTCGATCAAGATGTAGTCGAAGGGAAGCGTTCTTTTGCAGATGGCGTAATAGAAGCAGGAATTATTCGCCGGGAAGATTTGTTTGCCTTAATTTCCCAGTACCTCGGGTATGAATTACAGGCTGGCGAACCCGGCGAGGTTGAGTCCGATGTACTCTCAGTTCTCCCTCAGGAAACCGCCCGACAATACGGCGTGGTTCCGCTATATCTTTCTGACCAAGGTATCCACCTTCTCGCACTCGATCCATTTAATGCATCCATTATTGATGATCTCACTTTTGCTCTAAATCTTGAGGTGTTGATCGTTGTTTGCGATCCCGTCATGGTTGCCGAGCTGATTAACCGGTATTATGGAGCAGATCAGGCATCGATGGATGATCTGTTGGCCGATACCGGACTCGACAAATTTGCAAACTTGGATGATTCCAAGGAGGGAGATCTGGTGGATGCAGCCAATGAGACTCCAATTATCCGTTTTGTTAATCTAGTTATTCAGCAAGCCATTCGGGCTCAGGCTTCCGATATACACTTTGAACCTTTCGAGGATGAATTTCGTATCCGTTACCGAGTAGACGGTGCTCTCTACGAGATGTCCCCTCCTCCCAAGAGTTTGTCCCTACCCGTTATCTCCCGCATTAAAGTGATTTCTGAGTTGAATATTGCTGAGCATCGCATCCCCCAGGATGGCAGGATTAAGATGACGATTGAGGGGCGGGCGGTTGATTTGCGGGTATCTACCTTGCCCACTCAATTTGGAGAAAGTGTGGTGCTTCGAGTCTTGGATAAATCCGCGGTTAATTTGGATCTTGATAATTTAGGCCTTCCCGAAAATGTAAAATCAGGAATTCGCGGAGCGGTGCGCCGTCCAAATGGTATTTTTATAGTTACTGGGCCTACTGGGTCAGGCAAGACAACGACTCTATACAGTGCATTGCGTGAAGTTAATGAAATTGAAACCAAAATTCTCACTGCAGAAGACCCGGTGGAATATGAGATCGAGGGAATTATGCAGGTTCCCGTTAACCACCAGGTCGGTCTCGATTTTGCCCGTGCCTTACGAGCTTTTCTCCGGCAAGATCCCGATAAAATTATGGTCGGAGAAATTCGAGATATTGAAACTGCCCGGATTGCAGTTCAGGCATCGTTGACCGGACATGTCGTTCTCAGCACCCTCCACACCAATGACGCTCCAGGTGCAATTACCCGTTTGATCGATATGGGGCTTGAACCCTTTCTTCTTTCGGCGTCCCTTGAGTTTATTCTCGCCCAGCGTCTGGTCCGCAGAATTTGTTCAAGTTGTAAGCAAGAATTTGATCCCAAAAATGAAATGTTGCAAAACCTCGGACTTATCCGCAAGGATTTGGGAGATAGGAAGTTTTACTTTGGATCTGGATGTGATGATTGTAGCAATGGCGGATACCGTGGCAGAACCGGTCTGTTTGAGATGATCAAGGTTGGAGATAGTTTCCGTGAATTGATCAATTCTGGAGCCGCGACTTTAGTGTTAAAACAACAAGCGATCGAACAAGGTATGCGTACCTTGCGGGAAGATGGATTACGTTCTATCTTAGATGGTGAAACTACAGTCGAGGAAGTCTTGAAATATACCTAATTTCTGGTCACAGTAATTTTAGAGATGGCAATTTTTGAATATGTAGCAACGGATGCAACGGGAAATTCGGTCGAAGGAACTTTCGAGGCTAGTAATGATCAAGATGCCCGTAATATTCTTGCCCAGTACAACCTGCAGCCGACGAGTTTATCTCAGCAGGGTGTTGCACCCGCACCCACTGCGGTCACCCCTGCCATGGGTCTGGGTGGAGAAAATTCTTCTGCATCAAGTACCGCGGTCAAGAAAGGTAAGAAATCGAGTAAAACTAAAAAGAAGAAAAAAGGAAGTCTTCTAGATATTGAAATTGGGGGTGGTCCAAATAATGAGGACATCTCTGTTTTTACTCGTCAAATGTCTACATTAATTCAAGCCGGCCTTCCCCTTTTGCGCAGTTTGGAGGTCATGATTAAGCAGCAGGAGAAAAAACCAAAATTTAAGAAAATGCTCGAATCTGTTGCAGAAAAAGTATCTTCGGGTGGTACCTTGTCTGATGGTTTAGCGATGTATCCAAAAACCTTTGATAAATTGTATGTTAACATGGTCAGGGCAGGGGAGGCGGGAGGCGTGCTCGATCTTGTGCTTACCAGGCTTGCTCAGTTTCAGGAGAAATCTATTCGAACGATTAAAAAAGTGAAATCCGCTATGATCTATCCGAGTGTGATCATGTTTGTGGCTGTGGGGATTGTTACTTTACTCATGATGGTGGTGGTTCCACAGTTCGAATCGATTTTCGAACAAATGCTCAGAGGTGCTCCTCTTCCTGGCCCTACTCAAATTGTGGTGGATATTAGTGATTTATTTTCTTCCAACCCCATTCTGGTGCTGGGAGGAATGGCCGGTTCGATCATGGGGGTTGTTTTGCTTAAAAAAACCAAGCAGGGCTCGAAGGGGTTTGACTGGCTTGGCTTGCATGTGCCTGTGGTCCGGGATGTGGTAAGCAAATCAAATGTTTCACGGATTACCCGTACTTTTGGTACGCTTCTCAGTAGCGGCGTGCCCATTTTACAGGCATTGCAAATTACTGGTGATACCTTGACGAATTTTTTCTTTGTAAAAGCGATGACTAATATTCACAACGCGGTCAGGGATGGTGAATCCATGGCCGTACAAATGGATAGGGAGCCCGTCTTTCCCACCATGGTCACGAGTATGGTGGAGATTGGTGAAGAGACGGGCGAATTACCAGACATGCTTACCAGGATAGCTGACAATTTTGATGAGGATGTTGACAACGCGGTGGCCGGAGTAACCTCCCTGATCGAGCCTGTCATGATCGTTTTCCTCGCAGTTGTTGTCGGGTTTATTGTGATCGCACTGTTTTTACCCATCGTCTCGATTATCGAGAACCTGGGATAGGGTCATTCTTTCTGCTGCCTGATCCAGGCTTCGGCCTTGGTCGGGTCTGTTTGCAACCATGCATCTAGTGCCCGATCAAGAGCTTCTTTACGCATAGCTGGATCAGATATGGACTGAGCCCACCCAGCTGCTCCTTCGGGGTTTCTTCCCTGAATTCGAGAGACGAAATTTGCAATGGCTGGATCAAGCTGAGGGGAGAGAGGTTGGGTGTTTAGCCATTCAGCCGTAGCCACTGGATCAGTCAATGCCCACCTTCCTGACAATTCCGCCATGGCATGCCTTTTTCTTTCTGGGTTGGTCAAATTGTTTGTCCACTCTGCAGCCGCCTCAGGGTCCCTGCTTGCCCACTGGGCGATAAGGTTTTCTGTTACCCGATCTGCACCTGGTTCGGGTGCCATCGATTTTGCCCAATTTGCGGTAGCTTCTAAATCTTGCCGAGAAAGCTTGGCACCTATCTGTCCAAGCACAGTTTCCCGCATTCTGGGATCGTCACTCGGGTAATTTTTGGCCCATTGAATTGCCTTTTGAGGGTCCTGTTTAGCAAATCTTTCGGCGAGCAAACTGGATGCCTGCCAACGGGCAGTTCCTGTTGGCAAACTAAGGAATAAACGATTGGCCGCATCCAAATCCGTTTCCATTAAGCCCTTCACAATTCCAACCAATAAGGGGTTATCTCCTTTCTTCTGCCCGGAATGATTTGCTTGAGCCCATGCAATGGCGGCTTTCTCATCCCTTACCGCCCATCCAGCAAGGGCTTCTGAGATACCAAACCTTTTCTCACTTTTGGCATTCAACGAGTTTGATGCATAGGAAAGGGCACCTTCAGGGTCAAAATTTACCCAACTGCGCATAAGTAACTTCATTTCTAAATGCCTCCCATAACCCTCGGGTAATTCCTCAAAGGCTTTAACCACCTGCTTGACATTGGAACGATCCATTGATCGTACGGCATCAAGGTACGACCCAAGCCGTTCTACAATGTCTCCACCTTGCATAATCCGTTGGAGGTTGGGTGGCATTGCCGGGTTTTTCTCGTATACAAATTCAGTTGATTTGCTCTTTTGTGCCTGGATTAGACTTCCCCTGTCATTTTCTTTTGGTAATGCATCTACTTGTTTTTTTGATACTGAAGAGGCTGAGGGGGGCGTCGTAAATTTTTCGACATTGGACCCCAAGTGAAGACCAAGATAAAAAACAAGTGCTAGCGAAAGTGCCCATGGAAGTCCAATTTTGATAAATGCATTCATTACTCAGAAAATACTAAGCTAGGCATGGAGAAATTTAGGAGCAAGCGGAACTTGCATGTTTACTCCCTGGTCCATAAAGGGCAGGGCAGTCAGAAAAGAATTAAAATTCTTTGGAGACGCTTAAACCAATAACGCGTGGAGAGCCCACAACGCCAGGGGCACCAGTGAGGCTTGTTACGAGCGAAGAATAATACTCCTCGTCAGATAAATTTGTGCCAAAGACACTCACCTCCCAGTCCCTTGCTGAATAAGAAATAGAAGCATTCCATAAGGTGTAGGAGTCGTTGATTGTGTCCGTAGCCGTCTGGTCGAGGTAATGAATCTTGCCGACATGCGTTAAGCCAGCAGTCCAAGATAAGGCATCTGAGAATTGATTAGTGACAGAAAGATTTAGTGTTTGTTCAGGAGCCGAGGGCGCATGTTTACCAGAAAAGTCGTGGAACTCTAAAATCGGTTGTCCTAAGTTATCGTAACCTGAAATTGAGGAACCGGTGTGTTTTTTGATTTTACCATCCGTGATCCCGTATGCACCTTTTAAAAGCCAATTATCGCCAGTATGCGTGAAGAATTCCAACTCGAGCCCTTTAACTTCAACCTTGTCTGCGTTGTCCACGAAGTAGTCAAACGAGCCAGATGGTTTTTCAAACTGGAAATCATCAATTTTATTCCAAAAGACCGCAATACTTGCACCCAGCCTATCATTTTTTTGAAAGAGATTTATCATCAGTTCATTCGCCCAAATTCTTTCCTCAGTAAATGCGATTGGAAAGATAGAGTTACCGTTTATTTCATCCACATAGGCACTGAATCCGCCAGGTTTTTGGGAAAGGGAACTCGTTAGGGAAACCAATGTCTGTTCGTTTAATTGTTTAGAGATTTTTCCAAATGGGGTAACCCAATCATAAGAATGTTCCATGCTCGTCTGATCAACAGGTGGTGAAAATGGAGGGAGGAAAAAATGATACTCATTGGACTTTCCTCTACGAATTTGCTTTTTCTCATGATCGTACCTAAGACCAAGCTCATAACTTGTACTCTCGCCAATGGAATTTGAGATTTTGGCGTGGAGGGCAAATTTATCGTTATCAAAGGAATAAGATGTCTTGGAATTGTAGCTTTGGTAACCAGCGAGATTCGATTCGTTTCCATCGCTTGGCAAAGGTACGAGTCGAGTAGAATCACCCGTAACATCCTCGTTACCAATGCTCAGTCCGATTGACCATGAAAACTCACCAACTTGTCCGTTGGATAATTGTATTTCTTCCCAAATGGTTTCTCTCTCTTCGATTATCTGCGAGGTAGAGCTTAAGTCTGGTCTTAACAAGGACAGACCGGCTAAACCACTGTCCACAAAGTAGAGGTCAATGATAGAAGGATTCAGTTCCCAGGAATTACGAGAAGTTGTAGATTGAATATTACCCCAATCAGAGTCCGTTTTTACAGTCAAATATTGAGAATTCATGGAGATCTTGCCCATCTCTCCGATACCGGAATTTCGGCTGTAAAAGCTGCTGTATTTGGGATTGCCGGACGAAAGTCGGGGGACAAGGGGCTGTGCCCCAAGCTGAAACTCCTCCCAGCTCCCGCCGATGCCGATTTCAATTCCATCCTCGGTGGTAAATTCAAACCCCAAGCGACCATTCCAACTTTCAGATGTTGCATCATTTCCAGCAGGATTAAGGTTGTCTGCGTATCCGTCGCTCTCGCTACGGTTGAGCCCAAAATAATAGGAAGAGTGATCCCCAGTTGGACCATCAGCAAGTACTCGATAGCTCTGGGTATTTAAACTGCCGTAGGATGCGTAGAGTTTAGAGCGGTGGATGTCTCCAGCTTTTCGAGAGGAGACATTAATCACGCCACCGGGGGAATTTTTCCCAAATTGATGCCCATGATAGCCCTTGAAGACTTCAATACTTTCCACTTCAAAGAGGGTATTTGAATAAGTGGCTGTGCTACCTTGTGGAATTCCATCGACATATAGTCCAACAGCTGGGTCACCAAACAACTGAGAGTTACCGATACCCCTTAACGAGATGACATCTCCGTAGGATTGGATTCCGTATGAGTTGATGTAGAGACTTGGGGAAAGGGCAGATAGACTAGAGATTGAGGAAATCTTACCAGATTCAATGCTAGAACCCCTTAGCACGGTGGCTTTGGAAAGGTCTAAGTCTTTGTACTTGAGCCCGTCTACCCGTAAACCCTTAAGCGTTTCAGGACTTTGTCCAAATACGAGGTGAGTAACAACAAAGACATGGGCGACGGAAATAAGTAAAAATTTATGAGCTAATTTGTTCATTTGGCTGAAATTTTAATGGCAATAAGTCTTAATGGATTCAACGAAAATAGACCCCTGAGAGAGACTTTTTTTGCATGAGATACATCAAAATTTTAAAGAAGTAATAATTTCTTCTGCAATGTTTAAGGATGCGGTGGCCGCTGGGGAGGGGGCATTGCAAACATTTACAATCCGGTCGTTATTTTGAATAAGGAAATCATCTACCAGGGCACCAGATAGGCTTACTGCTTGGGCTCGTATGCCAGCAGGAGCGGAGGCGAGGTGCCTGGCCTGAATTTCCGGAACCAATTTTTGTAGGGCCTTGACGAATGCCTGCTTGGAAAAAGAACGCCACATTTCTCCCCAGCCCATTTTCCAGTGCTTCATCGCCATAACCTGAAAACCTGGATAAGTTAAAGACTCAAATAAATCTCTTGGGCTGATATCCCATTTTTCATAAGCTTCACGACCTAATGCCAGAACGGCATTGGGTCCGCACTCCACTCCGCCCTCAATCATGCGGGTAAAATGTACTCCGAGAAAGGGGAACTTGGGGTCGGGTACGGGGTAGATCAAGTGTTTGCACAACTTCTCTGCATCCTTCGATAAAAAATAATATTCTCCTTTGAAGGGAATGATTTTGGCTCCAGGAGTTTGCCCGCCCAGTTTCGTTAGCCGGTCAGAATGAAGCCCCGCACAATTAATTAATCTTTGGCAGCAAATGGAAAGCTCGGTCGTTTGTACAACCAGGCCGTCTTTCGAACTTTCAATTTCAAGGACTGCTTCACTAAGATGAATTTGATGCGAAGAACCTTTTGTAAGTAATTCGCCAAGCTTTTGACAAACCTGTTCGTAGTTTACAATGCCACATTCTGGAACATGAATCGCTTCTAAACCTGTGGCGTGCGGCTCGATTTCCCGCAATCGTTCACCTGAAATAATCGAGCAATTCACCCCGTTTGCTTTTCCGCGCTCAAGAATAGCTCCAAGTCGTCCCGTTTCGTCTTTATTTGTGGCAACGATTACTTTTCCACATAGTTCGTAATCAATTCCATGTTCGCCACAAAATTGTTCCATGGCTTTTTTACCTAATCGACAATTTTTAGCTTTTAAGGAACCTGGTTTATAGTAAATCCCTGAGTGTAACACCCCAGAATTTCTTCCTGTTTGGTGAGTTGCTAAGCGGTTTTCTTTTTCAATAAGAACAATTGAACTTTTGGGAAACTTTTGGCTATACCGGTAAGCAGTCGCTAACCCAACAATCCCTCCACCTATAATGCAAATATCCGCCCTGATCATCAACAGAGCGATAGCAAAAAAAGGGGGTTATGGGCAGAAGAAAAATGCGAAAAATAAAAACTGATATATTAGGACTTTTTCCGCCACTCAGCGATTGCAGTTTTGGCGTCTTTAGAAACGTCCCCCCTGCCACTCTTGGTAATGGTGTTTCCTTTTGAATCAACAATTACAAGTGCGGGGATGCCTCGAACCTCAAATTTCTTCTTCAAATTGTTTGCAGCATCCGAACCGTGTGGGAGTGTGTACCATTTCATCCCGTATTTATCCATGTATTTAAGCTGGTCTTTGGATGAGCGGTCGGAGGATACGAAAACAACCTCAAAATCCTTTTCATTGTTGTTACGGAAATCTACTAAAGTGGGGGTGAAGTGACGGCATGGTGGGCACCATTGAGCGGAAAAGTAAATCCCCACGATTTTGTCGCCCAATACACTGGAAGATACCTCATTGCCTTTATTATCGAGTAATTTTGAAGGAAATAATGATTCGCCAGATGTAGATTCTTTGTGGTCATCTCCGTGAAGAACCGGGAAAGACCCAAGCAAAAAAGTGAGTCCAAAAATAAAAAAGCTTTTGTATTTCATGCATTCACAATTCAATGAGCTTATTGATTTTCGCAAATAAATTCTTCAACTTCTTACCAGTTACCTCGATGGGAGCAGGCTTTTTTTCTTGAATCGAGATGGTATTTCTTGAACTAATAATTCCTTTGCAAACCTAACCCAGTAAACTTCAAAGCTCATGAGTCTATCATCTCTTAAACTTCACAATGCAATGTGGCCCGGTCTCGTCGGTAAAGGCGATGGTGAGGGCGAAGAACCTCCCATCAGCTTGGAACGTATGCTCGAGCTTACCGCAGGTGCCGATGTAAACGGTCGAAAATTTGACGGCGTTGATTATTTTCTTTTTCATCCCCACACTGACCCCGAGGCGAGTGACGATGATTTAAAGAAGACGGCAGATCTCATCGCAGGGCATGGCTTTGATGTGGGTTCATTGGTTGCTCCAGTGTGGCCCGGAACGGTCGGTGATTCCGCCATGGGTACCGATGAGCAGCAAGAAAAGTTTTTGGACGCCGTAAAATTGGCCTGCCGTATCGCCAAGGTATTTAACGATCATGGAGTGCGCAAAGGTGGGGTAATTCGGATAGACTCTGCAGAATTTGGAGTCGAACAATGGAAGGCCAACCCTGGAGAGGGTACCGCCCGTATTATTGATACATTTAAAAAGTCAGCCGCTATTGCTGCAGATCACGGCGAGCGCTTGGCCGTAGAAGGTGAGATTTGCTGGGCTGGTATGCACAGTTGGAAAGATGTACTCGATCTATTGGAGGGCGTCGGTATGCCTGAGACCCTTGGGTTTCAGGCGGATCTTGCTCATACATACTTATACCTGATGGGATACAATGCTCCCGAGCATGCTCTTCTACATGACGGATATTCTGAGGATGAATTCTACGCAGCTTATGAGAAAATGACTGATAAGCTTCGTCCATGGACCATCGATTTTCATGTTGCTCAAAATGATGGGCAGGTACACGGAGCCGGTTCACATGACAAAACTGGAAAGCATTGCCCAGCAGATGATCCTAACGGCAAGCTCGATATTACCCGTTGTTCCAGTTACTGGCTGAAAGATTTTCAGGATCGTGGTATGAAGCATATTTGCTGGGACGGATGTATGTTTTCTAACGCCACACTGGAAACTCCAAATACTTGGAATACGATTCTTAAAGCAATGGTTGATGTAGTTTCCGCCTAAAAAATAAGGCTATTTTTTTATAAATGGACGGTTCTTTCGGGGACCGTCCATTTTAGTTTTTGCCCTATGTGAATAAAAAAAATCGTTATTTTAACATTTTTTAATCGAATTGGTCGAATTCCTGAGTAATGGTAGTGATGTGAATGGGTGGTGGGACAATCTATGTGGATTCTTTTATCCATCTGTAAAGTGGTAACCTCAAAAAAGGAATTAAAATGGGAATAACATATAGAGAAGCAAAGAGAATTTTGGATAAACAAGATGAAGCCCGGGATGTCATAAACAGCTACCGTGGCATGGAGACCTTGGGCAAACGCCTGCAATTACGCAATAATCGCGAACTAATTCTCAAACTTTTTGAGATTGAAGATGATGTTGCGATTGTAGAAGTATTTAGTCACCTAAAAGCTCTCTATGAAGAGCAGTGGGGAGACGCCGAAGTAACCGCGCCACCCGAATTTCCCGGCGAGTTGAAGGAAGATGCCAAGGACACAAAATCTTCTTCCGCAGATGCTTCTAAAAAGAGTAAAGTTGATGCGGTTCAAAGCGTTCCAGTAACTGCTGGAAACTAAAAATCTACAACCATACTTGATTTTCCCGCCCAAGTTCGGGTAGGTTATAGATTCTTGAACGTCACATCTAGATTTAAGCAAGCAACCACTTTGTCAGGCAGCATTTTGCTGTCTCATCCTTCTTTACAGGACCCTAACTTTAACAAGAGCGTCGTTTTTTTGTCTAATCACTGTGAAGACGAAGGCACTCTTGGGGTCATTCTCAATCGCCCCCTTGGTAAACAACTTTTCCAACTTGATGATCAATTTAAAAACTTCGCTCTTGGTGAAGCGGAGGTCTTCGATGGCGGTCCAGTTGATAAAGAAAAGTTAATTATTGCTGCTTGGGACTGGAAAGATAACGCCCAAACTTTTCGTTTACATTTTGGTATCGATATTTCCAAAGCAGAATCTCTGCGGGAGGAAAACAAAAATATAAAAATTGCCTGTTTCTTAGGTCATTCAGGTTGGTCTCCGGGGCAGTTGGAGAACGAGCTGAAAGTTGATTCATGGCTGGTGTCCTCACTTAATCTTGGCCTTTTTGAGAAGGTGCATACCCATGCAGATTGTTGGAAAGCAGCAATATCCCGAGTCAGTGATGAAATGAAACTTTTGGCCAATGAGCCAGAAAATCCTTCTTTTAACTAAATTCAATTTTTTTCTGCTTTTATCTCCTCTTGTTCATATTTATCCATTTTTTTACAAGTTGGATAAATTCTTTTACATTTGTTGCTCGTAATCGGGTTTGGCATTCGTTTTGCTAACATATTCATGTCGGCTCGCTACCCGGCACACCGTCTAATCCAGACATTTAAACCCTTAAACCTATGAGTAAGCACAAGTTAGAATATATATGGCTCGACGGCTACAAGCCGACCCAAAGCCTACGCGGTAAAACGTTGATCGTTGAAGATTTCAGTGGGAAGCTGGAAGATGTTAAGCAATGGTCTTTTGATGGATCTTCCACGGAACAAGCTGAAGGCGGTTCTTCGGACTGTCTTTTGGAACCTGTCCATTTGATTGAAGACCCTGACCGTTTTGGAGGAAATGGATGGTTAGTTATGTGTGAAGTCCTTAATCCCGACGGAACACCCCACGAATCTAATGGTCGTGCCACGATTGATGATGATGACCAAGATTTTTGGTTTGGTTTCGAGCAGGAATACACTCTTATCGATCTCGAGACTGATCTGCCATTGGGTTTTCCCCAAGGCGGATACCCTGGGCCACAAGGTCCCTATTACACTTCAGTTGGGGCCCGCAATACCAAAGGACGTGAATTAGTCGACGAACATCTGCACCTTTGCCTTGAAGCCGGTTTAAATGTTGAGGGCATCAACGCCGAGGTGATGATGGGGCAATGGGAGTATCAAATATTTGCCAAAGGAGCAAAGAGTGCAGGTGACCAGATTTGGTTGGCTCGCTACCTTTTGGAGCGCACCGCTGAAACTTACGATATCGCAATTGATTTGCACCCTAAACCCATTAAAGGAGATTGGAACGGTTCGGGCATGCATGCTAACTTTTCTAACGAAGCAATGCGTGAAGAAGGTGGTGAAGCCTTATTCAAAAAAATCTGTGAAGAATTCGGAAAGAACATTGACCGTCATGTTTCCGTATACGGAGCAGAAAATAATCAACGACTCACCGGCTTGCACGAAACTCAGTCAATTGACAAATTCAGTTACGGGGTTTCCGATCGTGGGGCTTCCATTCGTATTCCAGTTGGTACAATTCAGGACGGTTGGAAAGGTCGTTTGGAGGATCGTAGACCGGCATCTAACGGTGATCCTTACAGAATTGCTGCGGCCATCATCAAAACAACCAAGGAAGCATTGTCCTAATTGTTTTTCAGGTCTTAATTTTAAAAAAGGCGGTGAAGAAATTCATCGCCTTTTTTATTTTCTTTTTTTCATGACCACTGCAAATTGATCACCATTTTTTTTAAAAAAACGTAAGACAAGGATGAAATGATTGGTTTGCGAATAAACCTTTGTGATCCGCTTACCGTTTTCAATCCACGAAGCTTCCACGCCTTTTGCTTTTTTGCTCATTAATTTCCCATATCTTTCAACAGTTCCTTCAGATCCGTGAACATCTACAAGACTCCACCCTTGGTCCTGCCAATCCTTGACAACCTCAGGTGCAGATGGGGCACAAGCCAATAGTAGGCAAAAAGCAGTACTAGCCAGGATTTTGGTTACTAACTTCGACCGCAGTTGTTTAAATACTTCAGGCATAGATGGGACTACGGGAAAAAAATCGGTCAAATATTTGCATCTTCTAGATGTTTGAGTTTTTTTAAGGTGTGGATGTAAGCGATATGCCAAACTGGCAACTGTGGGTATTCCGAATACTCGCACTATCTTTTTCGTCTCTACTTTGCAAGGTTACCTTGTTTTACCAGGCTTGCTTTTCACCTTTTTGTCTAACCTACAAGCACTCCTGCGGGAGGAGTGTTCAAACAATAACGCAACGAAAGGAATGAAATTATGATCAATTCCATGAGATGGGAATATCAAACTGTACCTGCTACGACGACTTGCCTGTCAAGTTGGCGAAGTCCACCGACCAGAACTTCTGAACTTTTAATAAATACAGAATTTTGTGGTTCAAAAGTGCCATTGTTTTCAAATTTTTTTGTATCGTTGTTAGTTGATCAAAAGAAGGGAAGTTGAAATGAAAATTTGCAGTAAACCAATACGGAAGAAGATTCGTTTAGAAGGTAGGAAGAATTTGGACAATGAGAGTGAAGACTGGAGGCGAAGACCGCGGGTAATCTTGGTCAATCCACGGCATCCTCCCTCGCGAGTTTAATTTGATTTCTTCTTCGGTCAACTAGTCGCCCTGACTAGCAAGATAAACAAAAGGCACGCTTAGTTGATTGTCCCTTTAAATTCCGCCGAATTTTATACCTCATTAACTCCCTTGAATTTCTAAGTTCATGGGAGTTTTTTTATTGGTGAGTTATTTGAACACGTTCACATTTATGATACCCCTCAAAGGTATCTGTAACTTGCCAAGTATTCTTATTCTTGCATCATTCAAAAATGCTTCCCTTTATTCTTCTTTCCAGTTCGCTGATTTTTCTTTTTGCCTATCGATTATACGGGAAGTTCCTTAGCAATAGGTGCGGGTTGGATGATTCTCGGGAAACTCCAGCTAAGTCACAAGAAGACGGAGTTGATTATTCTCCTACCCGGGCATCCGTTCTTTTCGGGCACCATTTTTCATCCATTGCGGGGGCGGGCCCTATTGTTGGTCCTATTCTTGCCGCCACTTATTTCGGGTGGGGACCTACCTGGATATGGATATTAGTGGGGGCGATTTTTGTCGGAGGTGTGCATGATTTTGGCAGTGCTTTCATGTCCCTGAGGAACCAAGGACGTTCCATTGCTGATGTGATGAAAGGATTGGTCGGGGAGCGGGCAGGCAAACTCTTTCTAATCTTTGTCCTTTTTGCCTTGGTCTATGTAATTATCGTATTTCTTGACCTAACCGCCAATACCTTTACCACGCAACCAGCAGTGGCAACGGCTTCAGGTTGGTTTATCTTAGTGGCTGTGGTCTTTGGACTATTGCTCCGCTCGGGAAGATTCTCGCTGTCTCAACTTGCTTGGATCTTTTTCCCGCTTACCTTTTTGGGGCTGGGTATCGGACATTATTTCCCCATGATATATCTCTCTAAAGATACATGGATTGGAATTACCTTGGCCTATTGCTTTTGTGCTGCGGTATTACCTGTAGGGATATTATTGCAACCTCGTGATTTTTTGAGTGCGGGTTTTCTCTACGCAATCTTGGCACTTGGGGCAGTTGGAATGTTA
>Ga0209833_1000772_pt1 | contig 22529 bp, 7 predicted proteins | sample COGITO_mtgs_1105_3_FD_184797 | JGI IMG/M metagenome (GOLD analysis project Ga0209833, IMG submission 184797) | Pelagic marine microbial communities from North Sea - COGITO_mtgs_110506 (SPAdes) (version 2) | ecosystem: Environmental > Aquatic > Marine > Epipelagic ... | reverse complement strand
GAAGAAAATATACAATATACAATACTAGAAGATTTTTACAATCCATATCTCAGCTTTGCAGAAGATAGTCTACAATTTTATGGAAAACCATTTTGCGAATTGACATACAATCAAATAAGATTGATCGTATATACTAGAGTGTTTAAAAATATATTTGACTCAAATGAAAATATACCTGAGAACATAAGAAAAGATCCCGCGAAATTGCTGGAATTTGGTAGCAGTTCAAAAGAAGAGCGTGACAAAGTAAAAGACAAACTTTCTCAAGGAGATGGTGGTACAATCGTTGGCGCAAAACGTGAAGATTATGAACAATTAGGAATCAAAAAATCAAAGGGTGGAGTTGATTTACATGAAGAAGCAAAGAAAAAAGGTGGAACATTAAATATGGAAGATTTGATGAAATTGCATGGTGTGACATAATTTTGGTGTATTAATACCTTATCTAAGGAATAAGGAAATATGGCTATTGATCTTGATGTACATGGTAATACCAAACCGCTTGAAGCGGCGGTACAAGCGGCTGTAAACAGAATTCGTCGTCAACCAATTAAAATTACGGTTGATGACAAGGGCGCCACCCAGCCATTGGGTAACATGAAGCGTGGTGCTGATGAGTTTGCCAAATCAATGGAAGCTGCGAATGCTCGTATTCTTGCGTTCGGTGCGAGTATGGCAATCATAAATGGTGTGGCTAATGCATTCAAGGGTATGGTTAAAAATCTTGTTGAGGTTGAGAAAGCCATGGCTGATGTTAATGTGGTTATGGGTTTGAGCGCTCAAAACTTGGATAAATTTAGTGATGGACTTTTTAAAGTAGCAAAAGAAACTGGTGCAGCATTCAAGGTTGCTGCAGATGCTGCCACAGAATATGCTCGTCAGGGCTTGGGTGTTGAGGAGTCTCTAAAAAGAACCAGAGACGCTTTGATTCTTACTCGTTTGACTGGCATGGATTCTGCCGAAGCGGTAAAATCTTTGACTGCTGCAATGAACACATACGGTACGCAAATCAAAGATACTACACAATTAGTTAGTAAATTTGCTGCTGTTGATGTTAAGTTTGCGGTTAGCGCGCAAGATTTTGCGGACGCTATTTCTCGTACTGGTCAATCTGCTCAAAGTGCTGGTGTGAGCATCGATGAACTTGTGGGTATTGTAACTGCCGCTCAGCAAAAAACTGCTCGTGGTGGTGCGGTTATTGGTAATGCCTTGAAAACAATTTTCACAAAAACAGGAAAAACTGATACGCTCAATCAACTTGAAAATTTAGGAATCGCAGTTCGCGATCTCGAGGGAAATACTATTGGAGCAAAACGCATACTTACCGATCTTGCCGATACGTTTGATACTCTTAGCGCTGCGCAAAAAGCTCAGATTACTCAAACAATGGGTGGACTGTTTCACATCAATATTTTGAAAGCTGTTTTGAGTGATGCTGCTAAGCAAAATGGTATCATGGCCGAGGCTACTAGAATATCTGCTGGCGCTACAGATGAAGCTATACAAAAAAATGAAGAGTTGCGCAAAACAATGTCTGCAGTTGCCACAGAAACAGGACTTGCCATCAAACAAGTTAGTACGCAAATTGGAGAAATTGCACTTGCTCCAGGAATGGAAAAGATTCTCAACGCTGTCAAGAGTCTTGCCGAAGGGCTGAGTGGGGTATTGGGTGATGGAGAGGGTATGGGTAATAAATTCGCAACAGGTCTCCTGAAAGGTATTGGTAATGTTATTACTGGACCAGGACTTGTGGTCTTGGCAAGCGTATTTTTTAAACTCTTTGGTCAAGCATTAAAGTTTACAAAAGAAAGTTTGACTTCGTTAGTCGGCGTAACAACCGAAAAACAAAAACAAAAAGCCATACAAACAAGCTTGGTTGCATTGTTTGGTCAAAATGCAGCACTCAATAAAGAAATGTTGCGTACCGATATTGGTCGCACCGAAAAAGAAAAAATCATACTCGGGTTGCTTAGAGCTCAGGTTGTGGAAGCTAGCTCATTAAACAAATTGACTGCTGGCATGGCTGGAACATTGTATCGAAAAGGATATGGTGCAAATTTGACGCCTGTTGGTAAAAAAGCTGGTGGACACATTCCTAATTATGCAAATCCCGAACGTGCACAAGCTGCACAAGGTGGATATGCCGCTGGAAGTATTCGCACAATGAACATGCCTGGCGAAGGCCCAGTCATATACAACAGCGCAGAAACAGTCAAAAATTTCGCAGGCTTTAAACAACCTGCAATCATGCCACCACAATCCAGCAAAGCTGGAAAAAACTATCAACAAGCATTTGGCGATATACATGGATTCGATCCATATGCTGCAGGAGGATATATACCGAATTTTAAGAAATCGAAAGCGAAAACTAAGGAAAAAGCTGGACCTGATATTAATTTAAACAGGTTGTTTAAAGCACAAACAGAATCGATGGGGGTGTTATTGGGCTTTGGATCAGAGGGGGCCGCTAAAGGACAAGAGTATAGTCAAACATATAATAGTCTACCTCCGAAAGCTAAAGCAGCGTTAAAGAAGAAAAATGTAGTTGATCGTGGGACATCTCGGGTAGTTGCAGAATTGCCAACCAAGGCTGTTTATGAAATAACTGATGGGGACGTTGGAAGAATTCAGGGGGTTTTAGGGGAAAGTGAGTTAGAAAAGAAGCTTTATCACTATGTTGGCAACCCTTTTGATAAATTCTCTCAAGCCGTTGGAAAGGATATGTTTGGGGGTAAAATTGGTAAAGCTGGAATTAATGTTTTAAAGTCACATATGGAAGGTTCTGTATTGGGGGGTTTGTTTGAGGCTGCAGTTAGGGGATCTTTGGATAATAAAAAAGTTGCAGATAGTCAAGCCCCTTTTGATTTCACAGGATCTAACGCTAAGAATATTTCAGAGTTCATGGGCAATGATAATTTAGACCTTATTGAAGCAAAGTATAATTTATCTGCAGCAAAATCAGGTGGTATTCCAAAGAAAATTTTAAATTATATAAATACAACTATTCCTGGTGCAACTACTGCTAGTAAGACATCTGCTCTTGGGGGCGTATTGACTAGAAAAGGTGATGCCATGTACATTAACGACGAGCCATTTGATAGCAGAAGTGATAAGCAAAAAAAAGCTCTTAAGGGTAAAGGATTTGAGGGAACATTTGGTAGAAATAGTTTGAAAAAATTATTTAACTCTCGCGGATTCATCCCCAACTTCGCCGATCCATTATCAGATGCAATAGGCAGAGAAAAAGCAGCCGGTGTTCCAGTTTCACAAATTCGAGTAGGATCGCACGGTTCACTCATGGGCAAGGGAAACCCCCTTGGCCTCGGCGTAACCAATACACATGATGAGCCAAATGGTTTGCGTGATGTGTTTGGTGCGAATGGATTTGTGCCGAATTATGCAGAAGGTTTTGCAGCCGGAGATATAGGTAAAGATGCTGGAAATAATGACGCAAGAAAAGCTCTCGCTAGAAAAATAAACGAGCAAATTCAAAGTATTGATGCTTCAATTTATTCAGAGGAAGACTACAGGAAAGAAATAGATAAAATCATTAAAAAACAAAAGAAAAATGGCAAATCTATTGAATTGAGTAAGAGTGGACTAGATAAGGCAAGTCAAATTTCAAAAAGAAATACCGCAGAAATACAAAAAAATACCGTATCACAACAAGCAAACACCATAGCTTCTCAGTCTAACACAACACAAACGGCGGCCAACACCGCAAAAAGAAAAACGCTTGGAGCTAAATTGGTTGGCGGAATTAAAAATATGAACCAAGGAATGGGCGGTATGGGCTTGATGATGGGACTACCAATGCTTGCGGGATTTATTCCTGGAGCAGATAAGCCTGGTTCTGCGGGAGGTATGGTTTCTGGCGCACTCTCTGGCGCGGCAACGGGGGCAAGTATTGGTATGATGTTTCCTGGTTGGGGTACTGCAATTGGTGCTGCAGTGGGTGCCCTAGGAGGGTTTGTGACTTCTTTAGATTCAGCTAAAGACGCAGTCAAAGAAGAAGCTTATGCAAGAGGACAATTCTTGGCGGCTTCTTTCGGAGGTGTGGGACAAAAAATATTCTCAGAAGGAAGCTCTGAAGAGATAAAAAGAAAGAAAAGTATATTTGGTACATTTGGTAGTATACCTGAAGAGGTAGATTTTGACTGGTTTGATTCTGCTATGGAGATGTTCAGTTCTACTGGTACGTCAAAATTTAAAACCAAAAGAGAGGTTGATCGATTGAGGGAAGATATGATGAGTAAAATGGGTCCCACTATAAGAGAAGAATTTCTTGGTAGTTTAGGGTCTTTTGGTGACGAAGAAATGAATTTGCCTAAAATAATCTTCGATCAAGAGGCAGGAAAAAAGACAATTAGCACGAAAGAAACGGAGGTAATAAAAGCTTCTGAATTTAAGGATATTTTACAGTCTTCTGGAGCTTTGAATGATATAGATGTTTTGTCTGCACTAGCAAAAAGCCTTGTGAAGCAATATAAGGTTGAAGAAGTGAATGTAAAGAAAACTAACAACGCAATTATTACTCGACTCAATAAGGAAAAAATCTCTCTTTCAGCTCAAGACACTTTTAATGAAGCCATGAACACATCTGCTGTTTTTGGTCAAATGATGGCTGAACAATATCAGTTTAAAATGGCAACAATGTCTGCCTACATGACCGAAGAAGAAATTGCGTCAGCCAAGCTGTCCGAAGCAAAAAGAGTTGCCGCAAACGCATACACTAAGTCGGTCAAAGAGGAGGAGCAAAAAGAAAAAGAATCAATTATTGATTTATTAAAAGATGACAAATACAAAACCGGATTAACGGACTATTTAAAAACAAACAATCTGGATGAAAAAAGCTTTGGATCAAAAAGCTTGGGAGAGCTGCAAACTGCTGCCACAGAAATTGTTGGTGGTATTACAGGTGGAGATAAAGTTATAGCAGAAATTATTGACAATCAAAACGAAAAATTAAGAATTCAAGAAGAAAAATACGAAAATATCAAAACACTTGCCGAATCAAGAGCCGAACTTGAGAAAAGAATAGCTGACGAATTACTCCGTCAACAAACTGGACCTGGCTCTTTTGGTAGAGGTATGGAGAGGGGTTTTTCTGATATGGATAAGCAAGTCAAAAGAATGGATTATGAACTTGGCAAAAGAATACCAACCGCTTTTGCCGACGGACTTGCCGGAGCAATGACCGAAGCAATCAATGGAACAAAAAGTATAAAAGAAGGACTAATGGATGCCGCGGTTGGATTTCTTGGAATGATTCAGCAAGCAATGATGCAAAAAATGGCGTACCAAATGGTTGGTGCAATGGGATTCTCTCAAGGTGGAAATGTTCGAAAATATTCAAAGGGTGGTGGAGTACCTGCGATGGTAAGCAATGGCGAATATGTGATGAGTCGCGATGCAGTAAATAAATATGGCGGATCATTTATGCACGGAATGAATGCTGGTGGAAGCATACCTGGATTTGCTGATGGCGGAGAAATTCAAAAACAAAAAATCCCCGTTGGAGGAAAAATTGCTGGCACAATAATTTCAAAAAGTCTTGAAGCAAAAGCTAAACAGGAAGCCGCCTTGGCTAATGCTGTAGAAAATCATTTATTAGCAAAAGGAAAAATAAGAAGAGAAGGTGCGCCAGGAGGTCCTGCAGCACAAGGTTCTGCACTTGCCGCAAATTTCGGAGGAGGACGAGGATTTGATTCTGGTAGATTGTATCAAAGAAAAGCAATGAGTGGCGCTTTTTATGCTCAATCTGGAAATGTAGGATTGGGGGAAGATACAAGTGCAATACAATCAATACTTTCAGAAGAAGAACGTATTCGTCAAGAAGCCGAAGCAAAACGGCAAGCCAAAAAAGCAAAACGCAGACAGTTACTGGGAATGGTTGCAAGTATTGGATTGATGTATGGATTGGGCCAAATGAATTTGTTTGGGCCAAAAGGTCCTGCCCCTGGCAGCGGGGGAATTATACCGGGAACCGAAGGTGGTTTACGAATAGGAAATTCTTTAGGCGGCCCAATTCGCAAATACGCCAGCGGTGGTCACATCGCAGGAAAATCTGGCATCGACCAAATACCCGCCATGCTCAGTGAGGGAGAATATGTTATTCGCGCAAGCAGTGCTCGTCAAATTGGCAAGCCAATGCTTGATCAAATAAATGCAGGAAAATTTAATGATGGTGGCGCAGTCAGCGAAATCGCAGGTTCAAGTGGAACTGGGTCAACTGGCGGAAACACAAACAACATTAGTATTTCCATAAACATGGAGCGCGGTTCATCCAATCAAAAACAACAAGAAGGAAGCGATTCAAGCGGTCAAAATCCAGCCGACCGTTCGAATGATGAACAAAGCAATACTCAGTTAGCAGAACGAATAAAGCAGCAAGTTGTTTCTGTGATTGTTGAGGAGCAACGTCCAGGAGGATTATTGAGTGATTGATCATGAGTTATTCAAATTACGAACAAAAAGTAATTGTCAACGGCTATCAATTGCTAGGCGTACAAAGTGTTGATGGTAATTACGGCATAAGCGAAAAACCAGTTCGAGTTGCCGGTGTGGGATTTATTGATGCAACAATAGATAGTCCATTAAAGGGCAATTTTAGCATCGCAAGAAAAATGGTTAGCGCAGATCCATTGTTAGAAACAAATTCTTTTGGACAATACATTCTAGATGAACGAGAAATAGAGGGTGTAATATTGTATGATAACAACACAAAAGGATTTGGTTTTACAAAAGGTAGAATTTCGAGATACAGTGTAAATTGTAGTGTCGGTGAAATTCCTGATATTCAGGTGGACATAACTGTTTATGGTAGTTTGGGCAAGGATGTCGCGGCAAGTACAGCAACCAAAACTCATCCACCCATACGATATCCTGATCAATCGAGCATGCGTGTCACCGTGAGTGATTTTACAATCGATGCGATCAGTGATTTTAGTTACAGTCGAGCAATCAATACTCAACCAATATATGCACTACCCAAAGGAAGTGTTGATGATTGGAATGCTGGCACTGCGGATACAAAAAATTTAGATCCAATACAAATCGACACACAATATCCTATAGAAACTGATATCAATTTTACTATCATTGCTGATGATTATGAAATACGAGAAATAAAAGACCGAATACAAGCTGCACCGAAAAGTGATGTGAGTATCGAAATATTTGATGCTCAATCGCCAACAGATATAATAAATAGTTTTGTTGGTAAGAATGTTCGTTTGATTAGCGAAAGCGTAAACAGTAGTACAGAACAAGAAATGAGTATATCTTTAACATACAAAGGGTACGAAACACTACACAATTAAAAATGAGCGATCCATTGTTAAGATTCGAGGATGGTAAAATATCTATTGGCGGCAAAGAGTTGTTTGCGAATAGCGCGAGTTTGTCGATTGCTCCAAATTTAGAAGTTGAGCGAGTGTATGGTGATTTTGATCAAAATATATTGGGCGCAAAAACTGAATTTGTTAAATTCGCGCCGACTCAAGGATTGCGCGGTCAGTTGGAGGTATCGTTTTTTATATCTGCCGAACAGTTTACCGAGGGTGGCAATCCAAACACAATAAGCAGATTGTTTGAAATTGCAGAAGGTATGAGCGAGCAACCTATAAATGATAATTTAGTTGGTCGATATAAATTTGATAACATGTATCTTAAGTCTTTTAGTTTTGATATGAGCCCTTTTCAAATTGTTCGCGCTAATGCAAGTTATGATATATATGGTAGTGTTGAAAGAGAGATTGATAGAAGGTTCAGTAAAAGTGAAATTGATTTCGCGCATTCATTAAAGTCGTTTGGCGGAATTTCTGCGAGCGCTGGTGGCCAGGATGATTTTGAGATTGCAAGTTTAAAATATAATATAGTTGTGAATAGAAAAGTTCATAGTCATATCCGAGCAAATGAACATACATCAATAAACACTCGCGCAGATGGAACAGTACCTGTAAGGGTGTCTGTTGGCAGTATCGAGAAGGAAATGACTATCGAGTCAAATGAAATGGTTGAGCGCTTGAATGTCTACGGCGATCAACAAAAATCTACTAGTCCGTTTGGCCTGAGCGATTCAAAAATAGATGCATTCTTATTGTCTCTACAGGGAGAAAGAATTGCGCGATTTTCTGCAAGTGGCAAAATACAAAGTCAGTCGATGAATATATCCGAGGGACAATATGCAAAAGGCAATATAACCATAAAAGAAATTGTGAAGTAATGTCTATAGGTAATTTATTCAAGTCTGAGTATTTGACCCATGTGTCAAATTATTCCGGCGATTATCAAACAGGAGTTGATTATAAAAAGTTTGATTTTGTATATTATACAGGCGATGGTTTGTTTTATTATGCGAGGCAAGATGCTGTTGATGGTGCGGGAATTTTTATACAAGATAATAATCGATTGTCTTTGATTCCTGATGGACCAATGACTAGTGATGGTCAGAGTCATTACATTTTGGATACATTTAATTTGCTTGATGTTCCTGGCGCAGAAATAAAGGTTGGGCATTTATTGAATATTGATGGATCAACTGGAAATAACGACGGTATATATAAAGTTGTTGATGTTAAGAGTGACGTATCATCACTGAATGGCAATCCTGATTTGAATGGATCAGTTATAAATGTTTTGCCTGTCGAGGGGTCATTTAAGAATATCGAGCCAGCTGGTCCAAATGAATTGACGGTCACCGCGATTAATGCAGAGCCATCTGATAATACAAATGTATGGGCGCACGATGAATTTTTCTTTGATGCTGATTATGGTAGCACAGTTAATTTTCGCGCAAACAATTATAAATATGAATATGGTAATGGTTACTATATCTTGCAACCCAAAAATATCAATAGCTTGAATATAGAGGTTGATTTAAAATTCAAAAACAGAACCAATAGAGAAACAAATGCAATTGTTCATTTTCTTGAAAATCATCAAGGTCAGCATGAGCAGGATGTACCTTCTCCTAATTTAAGATACAGTCAAGGAATTTCAGGGTTTCAATGGGACGGTGATTCAACATTTCATCCATATGACAATACAGAAATTCAAAGTAAAACATTCTATTGTAACGACTGGACTCACGATTTAAATTTTGAAAATGATAATGATATATCTGTAAAACTTAGAAATTTAGATACTTCAATACTAAAAAAATTAGATGGTCTTTTTGTTGCTGATATAGATGAATATTCTAATAGCGAATATTACGAAAAAAATGATATTGTTTATAATGTAGAAAACAAGAAGTTTTATTATTGGTATGGCGATCAATCGTATGCAGGAAAAAATCCAACCGCTACACAAACAGAATGGAATAGGAATTATGGATATCATCTTGATGTAAATACTGATTGTTGGTCTAGGAAGTTTTTCTGGAAGCCGTCTTTAACTTTAAGTGTTTCTCAGAAGCCTCGATTAAATGAAATTGGAATGGGGGCCGGGTATAGTCAAATATATCGAGATGGAATAAATGAAAGCTTGTTGACTTTGGAACTGAATTTTAACAACCGTGATGATGCAGAAGCTCGCGCAATACTTCATTTTCTTGAACAACATTACGGCGCAATTCCTTTTCAATTTAATCCACCTGCTCCGTACGAACGATTGAAAAATTTCGTATGCCAAGAATGGACACACACTTACAACTATAAAAACAATCATAGTATAAGCGCAAAATTCGAGCAATATCCAATTGAGATGTCCGCAAGTCAAGTGGATAATATAATCACTCCGATTATGCCTATTGCTGGCGAATTACTTTGCGAGTCCCCTGTTCAGTTTTCAATCCAGGGGATTGGGGAAGAAATAAAAATTGATGACCGCGTTAAGAAAAGAATGTATGCAAAAAATGGTGGAGATGAAACTATTGATGTCGACGCAATGGTTTTTTATAATGATAATGTTGAGTTTTCGATATTAACTCAAAATGGCAATGCTGATATATCAATGATCATACAAGACGATTTGATTGCTGATGATTTTATTTTCACCTTGCCGTCTGACACGTCTTTGCCGTTTGACTTGGCAAATAAAACTGTGAGGATGTCGAAGTCTTATACAGAAGGACTGGCCGGAGGAGAAATATTTACCGTTGTAAGACCAGATGGAGATCGATATTTGACAGATACATATAACGGTGTGGCAAATAAATTTTTTCAAAACAATAGAGGTGTTATAACTTCAATGGCAAGATCTCAGTTGGGTATGCCTGATTATTTTGCGTATCATCCAAGGTTTTTGGTTGAGCAATTTATTGAAAATAATAAAACAAATAAAATTCCAGCAGGAAAAACTGCATATTGGTGTGTTGTATTTGAGGGAGAAAATACAGATCGTTTTGTCGGGGTAAGCTCTGTGAATCAAGAATCGGGATCTTTGGATGATATAGTTTTTGTGGACGAAATTGATGCGGAATTTTATGCATCTTCTATACCGTATGACCAGGGATATGGGTCGCTTCTTGCGATTTCTAATTCTTCTGTATATAAAATTGTTGAGTCTTTGGTTAATATATATATAAGTTCTTAACTATGCCAAAACCACAATCAAATTTAAATAAACAATTGTTTACATTAACGCCTGACGCGTTGATAGATTTGTATGAACTAGATTTTAGCAATCTTCAAGCTAATTTTGACGAATTAAAAGATTTATACGGAGTCAATATAGGAGCTGAACCTGTGTATAGATTCTGCCCAATGATAAATGGCTCAAACCCAATTGTTTGGCAGGGATATTCTTATCAACCATTACCCATCAAAATTGATGGATTTGAAGCGAAGTCGGACGGAACACTGCCGAGGCCAAAAATGCAAATAGCTAATCCAGAGGGGTTATTTTCTAAAATATTTTATTCTAACGAAGATTTTGTTAATTGCAAGGTTACAAGAAAGCGTACATTTGCAAGATTTCTTGATGCGGAAAATTTTCAGGATGGAGTAAATCCATTTGGCGAGTCGGATCCAGATTCGCAGTTTAATGATGATGTATTTTTTGTGAACAGAAAAACATCTGAAGATAAAACAATGATTGAGCTTGAACTTGTTTCTGTACTTGAACTTGATGAAGCTTTTGTTCCGGCACGAATTGTTCTTTCTGATTATTGCAATTGGACTTATAGGTGTGATATTGGATGCGGTTACAAAGGTTTGCCAATTGAGACTATTGACGGCAGATCTCTTACTGAAGGTTTTGGATACAATGGTTCAGGAGGTGTTGCTAACGCTTCTTTATATGCGGACTCTGATGATGTTCCTGAGTGGACCAAGTTGAAGGAGGGTGGTTATCAGCTCGGAGATATTGTAAAAGTTTCGCCGTTAAACACAAAAAATCCATATCAAAAAACAATCAGCGTATTCATTTGCTCGCAAACTCACTCAAGGCCCGAACAACATCATCCTTTTATTGATAGAGATTATTGGTTGAGGGATGAATGTCAAAAAACTTTAACGGCATGCAAGAAAAGATTTGAGTCTCAAGAACTTGGCGACTTTAATAAAAAAGATTCTACATATGAAGGCTTACGATTTGGCGGGTTTCCAGGAACAGAAAAGTATAATATCGAGTAAACTTTCTCAAAGTATTCTTGATCAAATACGCGAAATATCTAAACAAAAAACGAATCAAGAAGTCTGCGGAATAGTTTACGAATTCGCGGGTGAACCCCATATCCTTGATTGTGAAAACCTGAGCGATAAAAAACAAACGAGCTTTATATTAAACCCGAGGGTTTTGGTTGATTATGATGTGGTGTACGTATTTCATTCTCACTGTATTGGAAGTTGTGATCCATCTCCTTATGACAAGAAATGTTGTGAAGAATTGTGTATTCCGTTTATCATATATAGCATAAGAGATAATGAGTTTTACTTATATGAGAATGTAGGTGTATAGATATACAAGGTTTAAGGTAAAATGAGAACGGTATATCTTCACGGAAAGCTAGGTAAACGCTTTGGTAAAAAGTGGAGATTAGATGTGTCTTCTGCTCAAGAAGCTGTTAGTGCTATAGATGCGAATCAAAAAGGTTTTATTGATTATATATTGACACATTCTCTAAAGGGGGATGATTATTATTTTCTCAAAAAATCGCCCAACAAAATTAAATCAAAAAAAGATTTAGAGGAAAATGTTTTAACCACAGATTTTCATAACGTTCAATTGAAACAGTCAGAAATCCACCTTGTTCCAAAAACATACGGAGGTTTTGTTGGTAAATTTATGATTACGGTATTTGGTAAAGGCTTGATGGCTTCGATTGCTACTTCTCTAGTTTGGGGCGCGGTTGCTCAGGTTGCAATGAACGCTCTTTTTAAACCCCCAAAGTCTCCAACTCCCAGTGCACCAGTTTCAACCAAATCTTTTTTGCTTCAAGGAGCTACCAATAGAGCCGCTCAAGGAATTCCGGTTCCTATTGGTTATGGAAGAGTTAAAATCGGCTCTACTAATATATCTGCCGCAAAAAAAACCATGCCTTTACATAGCTCTCCTCAGTTTATTGCTCAAAAGGGAGGTTATCGATCTGTCAAGCTTGAGTCTTATAGTGAAATAACTTATTTAGATATATTATCCGAAGGACCCATTGAGGGTTTTGTTGGTAAATATGGAGGCCCGATATCTGGTGGAGATATACGAGAAGGTATATTTTTAAATGATGTACAAATCAAAAACACAGCTCTTGATGGTAATGGAACATTTAATTACATATTAACAGAAAAAGAAGATGAAATGCCTCCCGACATTAAAATGGGCGGAAAATTAGATTCTAAAATATTATCAAATAATATATCTACTATTATAGATTATGATCAACTACTTTATGGGGGAAATCCATATAATAAGGACAGGTATTTTTCTATTGAAGATGCTCAAAATCATGGCGCAAAAACAGTTTCTCATGTTGTTTTAAATGAAAATGTATCTAAAATAACATTTTCTTTAAAGGGGGAGTTATCTAAGACAGTTATTGTTGGGGGTAAAAAGGATAAAGAAGCTATTCAAGTAAATAATACTGTTTATTTTGGGATATACATATATCGGGAAAATAAAATGATCAACATTGCCGACCCAAACTCTGGGTGTACCTATTACTGGAGCGCATCATCTGGACTTTCAGATAATATTAATGATTCTTCTGGCGACCCGACTGGATTTTCATTGACTGGCCTTGCAACTGCACCATATCAATTCGATATTAGCGTGAAGTTTGAAAGATCTAACACTTATAATGAAAAATTAAGTGGCGTGATTTTTAAAATTATTAAGCTTAGCGCAGAATATGACCCTTCTGTTAAGGGTGATAAGGGTGGATTGGAGAATGTGCGTAATCTACAACTTGCTCATATAGAGGAAGTTGTAGAAAGTAAAATGCTGTATCCTAATACGGCAGTAGCTAGATTAACATTTGATAGCAAAAACTTTTCAAATGTTCCTAGTAGGTCTTATCATTTAAAGCTTAAAAAAGTATTAATTCCCAGTAATTACGATCCTGTTTCAAAAAAATACAACGGACCTTGGAATGGACTTTTTAAAGGGCAGGAATCATCTAGCCAATCAATTTATACAATATCTGATGAAAATAAAAGGTGGACAGATAATCCGGCTTGGGTGTTTTATGATCTGTTAACTAATGTTAGGTATGGTCTTGGTAAATATGCTTTGAGCCAAGATAATGTTGATAAGTGGCAACTTTATAAAGTAGCTAAATATTGCGACGAACTTGTTGAAACTGATTATCCTTTTGATACTCACAATGGAGTCCCTAGGCCTTTTGAGACCTTTAATAAATGGGATGGCCAGGGTGGGGAGTCTGGGGCTTTTCATGTCACTGTAGATGATCGCTTTTTTGATATCAATGAGAGTGGCGAATATCAATCAAAAAACTATAATTCATTAGATAAGAATGATATTTTTAAATTAGAGTTTGGTCAAGGAGATTCTTACAGGGGAAAAAAGATTGCATTTTTCTTATATCAGCATTCATTTAAAAACGAGCGATTGAATAATGAACAAATTGATATAATTAAAATGCGATCTGCTAAGCGACAAAAAGAGTATATTGTTGAAGAAAGAACTGTTCTTTCTGCCAATCCTCAGACTCGACAAATACTTGTAACGGGGCCAACTTTTGAAAAAAGTGGAGCTGAATTCATTGGTGAGAATTCTGGGGCTTCTATGGTGGTTGGAGCTTGCGCTGTGCAAGTAAACCATCCCGTTTTAGAAAATAGATTTTCTACCAACATATATCTTACTGATAAGTCAAAAGCATTAGATATGATAAATTCTATGACTGCTATTTTTAGAGGAATGGCAACATATGCTGGAGGAAAAATCTTTGCGACCCAAGACGCTTATAAGAAGCCTGTAATGATGTTTAATAATTCGAGTGTCTCTAAAACTGGTTTTATGTATTCAGGTATGAATAAAAATAAAAGGGTGACGGCATCAATGGTTAGGTTTAATAATCAACATAAAAATTTTAAACCTGATTTGGTTTATGAAGAAGATCCGGAAGCTATGAGAAAACTTGGGTATATAGAGAATGAAACGCTTGGATTTGGAATAACTTCTGAATCCCAGGCGAGAAGATTAGCTAAATGGATTTTATTTACATCTCAACTAGAAACAGAGACAATCAAGTTTACCGCTGGTCAAGAAGCTGGTTACTTGATTCCAGGTTCTGTATTTGAGGTTTCCGATGAGTATCGAGCAGGTAGAGATAAAAGCGGGCGAGTTTTGGGTGTCTATGAGGGTAGAGAATATAATCTTGATGGGCAAGGAATTGAGGTCAAGTCTCCGTATTTAGTAATAGATAAATCAATAAAAGAATGTCCTAGTGTGTCGAATATAGAATTAGCTATTTCATGCGGCTTGAGTAGTGAGAATAATTCGCTAATGAAAGAACGGGTATCTTCTTATAATATTCATAATACAGAAGAAGATCAGGATATTGAAATTGAATCTGTGAGTGCGCCTCAAATATTAAGATTTAATGGATCGGTAAGTTCAATTAAAACCGTAAATGCACAAAATATAGAACAATCAAAAACAATCATAACTAATATAAACTACAAAAAAGACTTTACTGTTGACACTAACACAAATATAATAAAGTCTTTTAATCATGGCCTTGATGAAGCAGAGGAAATAGCATTTGTTTCGGAGGGTATTTTGCCTGGAGGAATTGAAGAAGGTTTTATATATAAAGTTACCGATCTAACCAAGCATACTTTTAAAATATATAAATTCAACTCAGAGGATACTGTTAATATTTTTGATATTGGTAAAGATAGGTTTTTAAATAAAGGCGGCGACCACTATTTTATGTATAAAAATAATGATAAATTACAAGACGCATTAAATCAAATACATATAGGAGCTCCATATTCAATTAAAGGACTGATTGGAACAAGAGATTCTGTTGACTGGACTCAGGAGCAGTTTGAGATTGTGGGTGCCCAGGAACAGCAAAATCAAGAATTTCTTCAATCAGATTTTTTAGGATTCGTTTCTGCAGATAATGAATGGATTTTTAGTCCAACATTGGAGTGGGTGTATATCGAGCAGTTGAGAACGAAAGTTTCTAATCTTGATCAGATGTGGCTTTTTGAAAAAGATATTGGATGGTTCTGGACGAACAATATTATAAAAGATAGTTATTGGTATGTTTTAAGTATAAATAAGTGGGTTGCTGTACAATATGCATCAAGCGCAAAACAGATTATTGAAAGTCTTTTTGTATACGAAAACCCACAAGAAAAACAACTTTTAATTGGAGACATGTACCAACTTGGAGACTCAAAATTATTACCAGTTGTTCGAATAAATCAATATGGTTATTATTTGTCTCTTGTTGATTCAATTGAAGTTGAGGATGTAATTACTGAAGATTTTAATCAAGAGGAGGTTGTTGATGTTCAAATTGATTTTAATGAAAATCCTGGGTATCACACTTCTGGAATTAAAGAGTTTCACTCTGTGTCCTCAAGTGATTCTGTTCAGGGAGAAGATTCTGTTTTGATTGAGTTTTTTGACGGACATGGTTTGGATATAGAGGGAAATAATACTTTATATATAGAAAATGTAAACTCTTCCAATTCTTCTTTTAATTCTTCTTTAAATAATAGATGGTCGGTTGTGTATGTAAATGAAAATGCGGTTGAAATTGTGAATTCTTCGAGCGAAAAAACAATATTAGACTCAATTCAATATTCAGATTTTCAGAAACTTGAGGGGCAGGAAAGTATTGGTAGTGTTTATTACATTATTGGCCCGGATTCAAGAATACAACGGAACTTAGAGGGTCAACTATTTAGGGTTCTTAATGTAAAGGAGATAGCTGAAAATCAATTTGAAGTTACCGGTCTTGAGTATAACTCATCTAAGTTTGATTTTATAGATAAAAAAGGTGTATCTAGAAAACCTAGGTCTCCAATTCCTCCACAAGCAGACATGGATGCTCCTGAGAGCCCAGAAGATCTGGTTGTAACTGATTTAACTTTATAAAAAATGTTATCCACTGCAATATCAATAGAATTTATAATCAACGATTTGGATGCAACGTACCAAATTATTGGCACTTCTAAAAATTATTCCTTTGATCATAATTTAGGAAGAGGAGACACCCTTGTTGATTTTGTGGGCGGAGTAGCTAGTAAGGTCATATCTTTAGAGGGTAATTATGGTGAATTTGATGTAAAGTTATTTGCAGAAAATTTGGTTGGTATTAGGTCTTCATTTCTTAGACAAAAAATAAATGTTAAGCCTCCAAGGTTTAATGGAACATTTTCTTTCGCTAATATCCGGGTCGATAATTTACCCGAAGATAGTAAAATTGGAGCTAGTGTTAAAAAGTCTGTCTCCTCAGATTCAAATCAATTGATTGTTGACTCTGAGTATATAGATAGAGAGGTTTCATTTTCTTGGAAATTAAATCCACCAATAGGTCACGCTTTAGAAGGTCAAGTTGTTGATTATGATTTGATAAATGATTCAATGTTTTCTGGATTTAGGGTTGAGTTGTTTGATGACGGTCAAAAAATTGATTTTTCTCAATTAGACCCACTGTCCGATGCCGCAACTTCTTTGTCTTCAGATCTAAATACTGCTCCAGGTAATATAGGTGATATCTTAAATAATTATAAGCAATTCAATTTTAATATTAGTTCTGATACGTTTGATTCGTTGGATTTGTCTAGGGATATATATTTAAATGTGATGGCTGTTGATTACTTTGGTTCAACTTCAACAGGTACGATATATGCAAAAAATCACGCTCCCACAATATTTAATTTTAGTGAATCATTGTCTTCGTCTAGAATGTCGTTTTCTTGGGCGGAGGGTGATACTGATTATTCGGGCGTTAATATTAAATTGCTGGGTGCGCCTTCTGAGTATCAAATATATGATAACAAAGACTTGCTTGCTTCTCAAGATTATTTAGAGAGAGTAAGTAATGCAAGGGTTTTTGACTTTACAATTGGATCTAGATATTTTGAGGGAGATATGGTTTTATATTCAGATGGACTTGTTTATGAATGCGTCAATTCTCATACTCGACAAAGTTCTTCTGCTGATCCGGGCAATGATTCGAATTGGTTGTTGGTTGGTGATCAGATTGATTACATTTACGAGTCTTTTGACTTAAATTCTTTTACTTTTAATTTCGATCAAGATTGGAAATATTCGTATTATTATCAATTACAAGGATTTGATAATTATGGCGGGGGCCCTGTTTTTAATTTGACTGAAAATTTACTTGTTGAGAAAGGCGCTGATGGATCTGAATTAAAAGGATTTTTCTCTGAGTTAAAGTTGAGTCAGATAGAGTTCAGGGAACAAGAGGACGATTTTTTATTTAATTGGGATGTGCTTGATCAAGATAATAATTCTGTAGATATAGATAAATATAGATTTCCTTTATCTCCAACAGATGTTCCAGTGATACTTGGTATAAGTGGTTCTCTTTTTGATGTTGACACAAATACATTTTTGACCGGATTGACTGAGGGATTTAATTCAAGGTCTTTAATTGAGGATCAAGATGGCAATACAACAATCAGTGCTTCTTTGCCAAGTACAAGAAATTTCAGTTCTTTTTTATATACAAGAGACCTAAATAATCAAATATATAAAGATGGTGGATATGTTAGTAATTATCAAGATTATGATTCTAATGATTCATATGTTGTTGGGGATATTGTACTCGCGAAAAATAATTTATTATATGAGTCCTTAATTGATACAAATAGTATTCAACCTATATACGATGAGTGGTCTAGAATCAATGATTATGTTGTTGGTGATAAAATTACATATCAAGATAATGTTTTAAATTGCATTCAAGAGTTTGGTCCAAGTCGCTTTGCTTTATATAGTGAGAATGATAATTACACTGTTGGGGATATTGTTGTAGCGCCAAGTATAAATATTCAAATTTTTGATCAAAATAAAAGTTATGATGCGAGCGACAGAGTGTTATTTGAGGGAAGTATTTATAGCGCAATTGTTGATATAAGTTCTAGTGAATCAACTGTTCCGAGTGTTGATTCAAATAAATGGCGTGTACTATCTGCATTTAATGACGTGTCTTGTGATTATTATCAATTGATAAGCACTTCTAGTGTGGGCGTCCCAAATCAAGACAGGGGGAATTGGAAAAAAGTAAGTCCTTTAATTCTTGCTCAAGCTCAAGAATTTTTTGAGATTATTGTTCCTGCTTATGAATTTAATGTATCCAATTGGTCTACCGAAAAAAGATATAATAAAGGAGATTTTGTTGTATATCAAAATGATGTGTGGAGCGGAATGTCTTCAACTATTGGAGAGATTCCAAGTGATTCATCTGAATTTTGGGCAAATACAAGCGATGGTCAGAATATAGGAGAGTTCTCTTCTTACTTGAGCAGAAATTATACGAGCGGAGATTTTGTATATAATAACAACTCTGTATATGAATGCATAAGAGACAATCCCGTGGGTGGCCCAATTGAGGCTTATACAAACTCAAGCTTGTCGATAAACTCTTCTTATGAATCTTCTCAGTGGAAGCCTGTATGGGAAAATAATACTAATTATGATAATTTTGTATTTAAACATGTCGGTATTCCTGAAAGTGGAAAAAGAAGCGTTGGTATAGAAATTGGTATAATAGATATCAATGGAAATATATTAGATAAAAAAAGACGCACAGCAATTAATTATGCCCCGGTAATTACTGATGATGGATTTAATAAAGAGGTAATAACACCCGTGGATTCACTCTCGGAAGCTACCAAGGTAAAATTTAGATACAATTATACAGACGAAGGCATAAGAGAAAAAACTACTCGAGTTAATTTGTATCGATCAAGCGAATCCGACTTTACTATACTTAACGATCAGGGTTTACCTTTTATGTCTGAGAATGAGGTTGGCTCGACTTTGGTAAAAACAGTTTTGGGTGCAGCGGATGCAGTGCTTGGTGTTAATATAAATGAAATAATTGATAACCCGCCAGTTAATATAGTGAACGGAATAGAAGAGCAGGCTGGATATTTTTATAAGATATTGCCATTTGATGATTTTGGTAGCGGCTATTTATACGAAATAGAAGATAAAGTTAAAGTTGTTCCTAGTAATTATTCAAATAGAAGCGAGAATGGCATACCCGGGCCTGTTATAAGTTTGACCGAAGATGATATACCTGGGCCAGTTTTAAACTTTAATGGAGACACTGCTTTTACTACATATTTTTTAAATTGGAGTATGCCTGGATCCCAAGTATCAAGCAATGGAATAATAGATATTCCTCCAAATGATTTGAGTCACTATGAGATTTGGTTGAGTGATGAAAAAATATTACAAGACAGTAGTCAAGATTGGGCTATTGATGACAATTCTGGATATAGGAGGTTTGTTGGTGATGTTAAATCCACAATTGGTGCATCAGAAAATATACCTCTAGATGCTATTGATCCAGGCAAGTCAATCACGAATGCAACAAGTATTTTTAATGTTCCCGCAAATTCTCCTAGCGTTGAAACTTCTTATATTGGTAACCAAGGTGATACTGGTTATTTTTGGATTCGCGCTGTAGATAAAGCAGGAAATAAAAGTAAGTTTGTTGGGAGCTCTGACCCTAATGCGGATTATGTAGAGGGATTAGAGCTTAAACTTGGGGGTGTTCAAACAACAGATGTTGTTGATTTTCAAAAAAATATAACCACAGAATTTAAAAACACAATAGCTCTTGACCCTTCTGACCCTTTTGATTATAACGCGGGAACGTTATCTTGGGCGCAGCATGATGTGTGGCTAGATGGAGATAAGTACGATATATCTGCAGGTAGTTTAAGTTATGTAAATTCAGGTTATGTTTGGTGGGATTATGATTCTAGTGAATATAGTGGTAGTAATACTCATCCCGCCGGTTCAGATGGATTTGATAAGCTAGAACAATTTAATGATGGTGATTTTATTGTTGCTAAAAATAGTAGCGCAGGACACACGCTGGCGTATCACGCTTTTGCTAATGCACTTATTGGTACTGCTCAAATTTCTGAAGCAGCTATAACTGATGCAAAAATACAAACATTGACTGCCGACAAAATAACCGCAGGGCAAATCAAGGGTCATAAAATAGAAATAACTCATAGCGGGGGAAGTAATTCAGATCAATACGGGTCTATAGCTAGCGTGGGATTTAGTGGGTTACAATTTAGCGAATCTGAGCAGGGAGTTCTTGATCAAAGCATTAATGGATTTGTTTTAAGTGGAGATGGTAGTTTTGCTTTTCAGCAGGGAAAGGGAGGGCTTTCGTTTGAGGATGACGAATTGACAATCAGGGGAAGACTAAGACAAAAAAATAATAAAGATTATGATTTTGTTGATATAGATTTAAGTTCTAGTGTTGTTGGCTATATTGAAACAGAAGATGGATTTGAGCTCGACCAAGGTCAGGTGGATGTATCTATAGATTTAACGTTTAGAAATTCATCGGTTGCGTCCGCAAGTCATATATTGATAAAAATTAAAGATGAAAATAATGAATCTATTGTACCTGTTGGTCAAACTGTAGATGCTGTAACTCACCTCGGCGATGATTGGTATAGGCTTGACGATTTAGATCAAGATGGGTTTGAGTGGAATCAAGTTTTGAATGATTCCAATGGTTTAAAGTCTTCGTCAATAAGCTTGAGCGCTGCAAAATTTAATGAATATATTAATGCAAACAATAATGGTTCTGAATTTATTACTATATATGTAAGCAGTGTGCATTCTGACCTTCAGAAAAAAGCTTCTATTACAAGATTAGTGGATGGTAAAGCCGCGGAATCTCTGAGATTAACCGCAAGCTCTCAAGTATTTAAGGTAGATAAATACGGGGTTGCGCTACCTGAAACTCAGAATATTGAAATTAGTGTAGATGTTCAAAATAATAATCAGTTAATATCATGGAGTTCTTCATCTGCTAATGTAAAAATATATGATTATGATGATCAAAATGTTGAAATTAATGGAGATGTAAATCAAAACAAAAAAGTCATAATAAAAGCAAGTGAGTTGATTGGTAATAACTTAGACTCTGTTAAAATTACCGCCTCTACTGCTGCTGCTGCGTCGAGCGGATCCGTTTCTGACAAAATAACTCTTGTTATTGTTGAGGATGGCTCGAATGAGGTGAGCGCCATATTGAGTAACGAGAATCATACCTTTACTCAATCTTTGGTTGCTGGAAATTTACAATTGGATGCAACAGAATCTGGTACAGAAATTGAGTTGTTTGATGGAGCTCAATTACTAACGCCCAAGAGTAAAACGGATTACGATAGTCTGACCGATAAAACTGGACATTATTATGTAACCGCTTTAAGTAGTAATGAAATTATCCATGACCCTACCCCTACGATACCTGTTGTCAACAAGAAAATCGAATACAACAATGTTACTATTTCTGATCATTCCCTAACTTCCGCATCAACAACCTTTACTATTCAGGGAACCAAGAAAAATGGTGAAACGTTTGGTCCGATAGTTAAAAAGCAAACTTTTAGTGTTTCTAAAACTGGATTGCATGCGCCATCTGTTAGGTTGAGTGCAGATTCTCAAATTTTCAAAGTTGATAAATACGGAGTTTCTACAAGTACAGAAACAATCATTATAACCGCAGATGTTCAAAATACAGGGGGGGATCTAGAGTTTGAATCTGATATCCCAGGCCTTAATTTAACGGCAGACGATAACTCTTCTGTTTCTGTGAACCTTTCAAATTTGCAAGATGCAAGCTTGACAAAAATTACTGTCACTGCCAGCGTTAATCCACAGGGTAATATAAGTGCTGTTTCTGACAAAATAACTCTTGTTATTGTTGAGGAGGGTTCAAACGCAATAACTCCAATATTGAGTAACGAGAACCATACCTTTACTCAATCTTTGGTTGCTGGAAATTTACAATTGGATGCAACAGAATCTGGTACAGAAATTGAGTTGTTTGATGGAGCTCAATTACTAACGCCCAAGAGTAAAACGGATTACGATAG
>Ga0209833_1000761_pt1 | contig 22750 bp, 20 predicted proteins | sample COGITO_mtgs_1105_3_FD_184797 | JGI IMG/M metagenome (GOLD analysis project Ga0209833, IMG submission 184797) | Pelagic marine microbial communities from North Sea - COGITO_mtgs_110506 (SPAdes) (version 2) | ecosystem: Environmental > Aquatic > Marine > Epipelagic ... | reverse complement strand
GTCCAATCACCCAAAGATGACTCCGGCAAAACAGACTTCACCCGCAAGATCGCCGTTTTCGTGCGCTGTGATGTCCTCATCATCCGTCGATAACTCGCTGTGAAATCCGTTATCCTCTGGGCCCTCACGCTGGAGCCTTCGGAATTCACCGATTGGTGATGGGATTAAACCATAGGGGAGTAGCATTTGAGACGTTACAGAAGCTAAACCATTATTGGCAAAGTAATTGAGTAAACTGCTGCACACTGAAAGTTCAAGAAAGCATGGAGAGCAATGGGTAAGCCCAGATGAGTATTTCTCTGCCACACACAGTGCCAACAATCGATAGACATGACATATTCTAAAACCAGCGACAAGTATCACGCACTCAAACTAACTTATCTATGTGCCGTGCTGCCCTTGGTGGCGGGCGTCAGCATTTACGCAGCTTGGCTTATCACAGGGCTATATGAGCTAATGGTTGCCGGTATGATTACCGCGGGATGTGGATTGCTGCTCAATGTGATAGGTTTCTGTTTATCGGTGGTGGCTAAGCGCGTGGAAGGCAACCCCAATGCTGCGCCAATTCGTCGGGCCCGAATGATTCTGCTCGTGAACTGGCTGGCGGCCCTTGTGATCATCTTCGTGGTGATGAATGTTGGCCGCCCTAGTACGATTATTATTGAGAATAAAACGCCAGTTAAGCTTACTGGTGTTTCGTACACCTGGGGATATTCTGGCGGAACAATCGGAGAAATATCGGCTGGCTCAGAGGGAACAGCGAGGCTTTGGCTATCGCCAATACATTCGGCAAATGTTGTCCTGAAGTATGTGAACCAGACGGAAGAAGCTAGACATAAGATCCGGATGACAGGAGGAAAGGTGGGCATGAATCCATTGGTGGTCGAGGTAAGGGCGGATGGCTCACTGGGCCTTCCTGAAAACGCGGTTTTATACTCTTACGAGCCCTAATCAATTAGCGACCTTGCTCTCGTGGCATGTTTGCGCCTCGGCCTATGCCCAAGCCTAAGCCATTCCGCATGTCAAAAAATGCTACGCCACCACCCATGTCGAATAGGACTAATGCCAAATCATATCGGAACCAGTAAGATCTAATTCCAGACATATTCTATGAAAACATTAATCACGACCTTCGTTTTTTTAACGGGAGCAGCCTCTTTCGTCAGTGCTGAAATTTCAAACTCGATGATGCATGCATTGCAAAATAAAGCGCCTGAGAAATTGGAAATAAAAGTGATAAAGGTTTCTGAAAAGAAATTAATTTTGGGCAATTATAACCAACTTCATTTCGAGGTTGAAGCCAAGGTCATCGGAGTAGAGCTTACGCATGCTAGCTTAAAAGTAGGAGATCGCTTGCGGATCCAATATAAGAAATACGATGGCGATAAACCTGTGCCATCCGGATCTTATCCCATTACAGTAAAAGAAGGGCAGATGTATAAGGCATATCTTGGCATGAAAAAAGAAGACGAGAATGCGACGGTGGCGAAGAGCCCGGTCATCTACTCGCCTAAAGCTGCTCGAGGAAGTTTTATATTAATACCTGCTCAAAACCAAAATGCGAAATAGGACGCGTGACGCTGGTTAGTTAGGTGTAATGCATTAGGCCTACTTGAGCAAATTCTCATACCAGATGACGTTTTTGGAACCGCGCCCGGCATTCAATAAGTCCTGGTCACCATCGCCATCCATGTCGATAGAGCGCAGGTCATAGCTTTGTTGAGCTTCATCAAGGGTGTGGATGGTGAAGTTTCCTTTGCCGTCGTTTTCGTACCAGCGCACCCATTCACTTTCGAATCCACAGCTTGCGATGTCGATATCACCGTCTTGGTCATGGTCAGCAACGGTGAGGCTGTGGGGTTGTTTGATTTCCTGATCAATCTCGTGGATTTTCCAGCTCGGGTTTTCAAACCATAAAACTCCGACGCCATGACCACGGCTAGCGACCCAGTCTACTTTACCATCGCCATTTACGTCTGCACCAAGAATGTTCGTCGCGCCCAGGTGATCTTCAGCTAAAATAGTTTTCTTCCACGCTCCTTTGACACCTTCTTTACCTGGGTTTTTCCAGAACGCGAACCAGTTGCCGTCGTCGAACGGTTTGCCCTTCGCGCCAACGGCGATTTCTTTCCAGCCATCTCCATCGATATCGGCGGCACTCATGTAGTGACTACCACCACGGGCGTCACCATCAGCAAAGATATAGCGCTGCCACTTGTCTGCGGCATGCACATTCTCCGGCACACTGAACCAGGCCATGGAGTCGGCGATGCCTTCGTCCGGCAGGAAATTATTGATCACGAGGTCCTGCCTTCCATCGTTGTCGATATCAGATGTCAGCAGGCAGTGAATCCCGGTGATTTCCGGATCGATGATTCGCTGCACCCAAGGGCCTTTGGGAAAGTCAGAGGGGCCTGGATTTTCCAGCCAGAAGGGGTGTTCATGCGCCAATGATCCTGCCCAATCAAGGTCACCGTCATTATCCACGTCAATGGTGGTGCTGTGGATGCAGCCGGCTCCTGCGTTCTCAAACTGATAGAGCAGAATCTCCTGCTTCCAGTCAGGCGCCATGAACAAGCTGACCTTGCCGTTAAAACTGGCAATCACATCTTGCTTGCCGTCCTTGTTGACATCGATGGCGACGGCGGAGTTGCAGTGACCTTGTTCCATAATAAGATGCCTTTTCCATTTGGTTTGCGCATTTGTATGGCCGGCAAGCATGATTAAGCAAAAGGAAATGAGAGTTCTGACTTCCGATGTAAAAGCTGTGATTCTCATGTGTTGAGCCTAGCGAATTTGCAGATTGGTAAAAGGCCAGAATAGAATATCGTATAGGTCTAATACCCTCACTAACGCAAAAAAATTGTGTCCCCTTTGATCAAAAATAAACTGAGTATCCTGCGCTGGCTGTTATCTGCGAGTTCGTTCGTCTTGTTTGTGATCTTGGTGAGGGCCGCATTTAAGATGGAGTCGCTTGGGGCTGCACCTTATGTGATTTTTTCTTTGGTCTGTTTGATCTCGGCCATCCTTTTACTCATACCAGAGACGGTGAAGCCGATGACCCGGTATCTTAGTGCCCGCATTGTGGCATTTGTATTTCCAGATCATAAGTTCAGTAAGCCAGCTTTGACCTATACCTTGGCACGCAGATATATCGAGCTCGAACGTTATGACGATGCCGTTCAAGAATACGCCAAGATCATTCATTATTATCCAGGTGAAATAGAAGCTTATTTGGGAATGATATCAGCAAGCAGCCTAGCTGGGGAGACTCAACTAGCGGAGATATATAAGAAGCAATTAAAGAAGCGCACAGCGAACAGAGTATCTGTTGATGCTGAGAGGTGAGCAACTTCGTTAGGCAGAGCCAGAAATAAGACGTTAAACAATAACAAAACCACATCTAGAAATGAATCCCCTTATCCTAAAGTCCATCGCCAAAGGAGTCGGAATTGCCTACGATAACCGTGAGGTAGCTCTTGAGCTTTTAACGAAAATGAAGGTGTGGCAGAAATCAAACGATTCAGCACCTGATAAGGAAGAGGGAGCGATGTCCTTGGAAGATCGTTTAGATAGACTAGAGAGCCACGCAAAGGCAAAAGACATCCTCGATGAAGAACAATCTAAATTGACGGCTTCTTTGGCTGCTAGCGTAGCAGAATTATCATCTTCCACACAGGCATTACTGACGCGCACAAAATGGCTCATGGGGATAATTATATGTTCCCTGTGTTTGTCTGCTGCGGCATTGGTGGTGGCGCTGATGCAATGAGCGGCCTAACAGGTCGCTGCGTCGCTTGAGCTTTATTTGGGTTAGGCCATACAAGAGACTTGGAAAAACTACAGTAAAGGACTGGACGACAAATCCCGCTGGCGCCACAAAACAATTTGCAAACGACCAGCACACGACTAAGCATATAACCATGAAACCCTTTCGCTTACTAAGCAGCCTTTTGATCTCTGGATCTTTTTTGACCTCTCTCGCCATGGCGGGAGAACAAGAAGGGGAGGCCCCGGTATTTTCCATTGCGGCGGTGGCCGATATTCAATACGCGGATACAGATCCCCGGGGTGCGCGTGAGCCTAGAGAGGGCATTGCACGTATTAAAAACGCGATCTCACACTGGAATAAGCGCGATCTGGACTGGGGAGTGGTGCTTGGTGACATCATTGACTGGGATGATATCGAGTATGGGAAATTTCCCAAAGAGACGATCGCAATAGAGCCCAAGCGTTGGCAGCACACCCGTGACATCCTCGCGGCCTGGAATACGCTTAATGTGCCCAACTATAAAGTACTCGGGAATCATGATTACTATGTGCCTTACAAAGACGCCGATGGCCTGAGCAAGCCTGCAAGTGTATTTCGTGCCTTTGGCTTCAAGGACAAGGCCTACTATGAATTTACCCACAAGGGATACCGCTTCATCGTGCTCGATGGCGACATGAGTCATCTTAACTATGATATTGAGAGTAAGGAATACAAAGAGGCCAAAGCGTATTACGATTCCCTGAAAGGTCCTGCCAGAGGCATCTGGAGCGCAGGCATATCCAGTAAGCAGATGGACTGGTTGAAGGGGGTATTGGCTGACGCGCTGAAGAAAAAAGAGCGTGCCGTGATCATGTGTCACTATCCGATGCACAAGCCCTATGGCGGCCATACGCTTTTTAATGCAGCGGAGATGACGACACTTTTAAACCAGTTCCCCAATGTGGTGATGTGGTTAAATGGGCACAATCACTCGGGTGGATACGCAAACATCGAGGGCCGCCATCACCTGAACCTCAAGGGCATGCAGAACGAGGCTGAAAACTGGTATCAGATTGATTTTAGCCCCGAGAGCATCACCGTCTATCAAGCTGAGGATTTGAAGACCCCTAAGTTCGAACTCGAACTTTCCTGGCCCCCGAAAGAGAACCCAGAAAAATGAGATCTATAAAAACACCCATTCATGGGTGCATTGCTCTATGGCTTTGCATTGCCAGTGTTTACGGCAAGGAGCCGGCCCCGCTTGAATCTCTCTTCAACGGTAAAGACCTCAGTGGCTGGTCAGTGCTTCCCGCGGGGCAATGGAAGATCGAAGACGGGGTCATCAGAGGCACCTCTCGGGCATCAGAGAAACGTCATGGCATGTTGGTTTCTGAGAAGTCATATAGGGACTTTGAAATCACGATCGAATATAAGGCAATAGCGGGGAATAGTGGGCTCTATTTCCGTTCTAAGTATGATAAGAGGGCATCAAAAATGAAAGGCTTCCAAGCCGAAATTGATGCTAGCGGCAAGCACCCGGGCGGATTGTATGAAACAGGAGGTAGGACATGGGTGGTCAAACCAGACCCCGCAAGCAAGGCGTTTAAGCCAGGTCAATGGAATGAGATGAGAGTGCGGGCGCAAGGCCGAGATATCATTGTTTTTCTCAATGGGGTGAAGACGGCAGAACTTAAAAATGACTCAGGGAGTCTCGAGGGGCACTTTGGTTTACAGCTTCACGGCGGCCAGAGGATGGATGTCTCCTTCCGCAATATCCGCATCAGAGAACTTCATTAGCTACAATGCGATGAATAAGCTGACAAGTGACCCATCCCGAGCCTAGATTGCTATCCACCTATGACAGTACTTATTGTTATCACATCACATGATCAGCTGGGAGACACTGGCGAGCAGACGGGTTTTTGGTTGGAGGAATTTGCCTGCCCGTATTACCAGCTCAAGGATGCAGGGGTTTCACTGGTATTAGCGTCGCCACGTGGGGGCCAGCCGCCGCTTGATCCTAAGAGTGATGCACCAGATTTTCAAACAGACGACACACGCCGCTTTGCTAACGATCAAGAAGCACAGCAAGCATTGGCTAACACCGTCAAGTTGGCAGACGTAAAAGCAGATGATTTTGATGCGGTCTTTTATCCCGGTGGTCATGGGCCACTCTGGGACTTATACAATGACACCGACTCGATTGCTCTGATTGAAGATTTTATCGCTGCAGGAAAACCTGTGGCGGCAGTCTGCCATGCTCCTGCGGTGTTGTTAAAAGCAAAAACCCAAAGTGGTGAGCCACTCGTCAAAGGCAAGAAAGTCACCGCTTTTAGTAACTCTGAGGAAGCGGCAGTAGGGCTGACTGATATCGTGCCTTATTTGTTGGAAGATGAGCTTACTACGATGGGGGGGCTGTATCAAAAAGCGGATGACTGGACTTCGCTAGCGCTTACCGATGGCTTGATCATCACCGGCCAAAACCCTGGTTCGTCCGCCGCTGTAGCAGAGGCCTTGGTGAAGGTATTGAAATAGCGAACACTTGCTGAGCCTTCGCGCTTATCGAAGTAACAAAACCAAGAGCATTAAGGTACCAGAAGCAAAGCTGATGAATGAGAGCGCACCTTGCAAAGGGAACAATTATTTGAGCGGCCATGCCGAGCTGATTTTATCGAGTTTTTTGCGCACAACCGGCAAACACCTTATCGATCCAAACTTAGCTGAACATAGCGATCGAGCATTATTCGAAGCTGGTTTTTGCGTGTTGTCTCACAATGACGACCCTGATCCTATTTTTAGCTATGGCAACCAAGCTGCCTTAGACTTGTTTGAAATGAGCTGGGATCAACTCACAATCCTGCCGTCTAGATTATCGGCAGAGCCTCAGCTAAGGGAGGAGAGGGAGCGCTTACTTGTGGAGGTCGCAGAGAAGGGCTACATCGATAGCTACCAAGGTATCAGGGTGTCATCGAGTGGCAAAAGATTCATGGTGGAAAATTCCATTGTTTGGAATCTGATCGATGAAGCGGGTCAGCGCCACGGTCAAGCTGCGGTGTTGTATCAATGGAAGGCATTATGAATAAGCAAGGCGCAGTCAAAGTGCTCAGAAGTCGGGCAGTAACAGTTCAGCTCGTTTTATTAAGCATACTGTTCTGTGTTGAGGTGGAGGCTGAGACTACGGAACAAACGCACACTTATAATCAGCCCAAAATATTTCCTATCAAAGTGACGCAAGGTGTTGCTGTCGATGGGGGCTTTTTTTACGCGATTAGTAATACCAGTATCGATAAGTGCGATAAACAAACGGGGGAGGTGGTTGCGACATGGGCCGCAGACAAAAGACTAGCTGCGCAAAAGCATTTTAAGCACCTCAACAGTGGCGTGGTGATCGGGAATAAGCTGTATGCTGCCCACTCACGTTTTCCCATTGCACCCAACGATAGTTCGGTTGAGATCTTTGAGCTAACGAGCGATAGCCTCAAGCACATGCGAACGATCCCCATGCCAGCAGAGCACGGCTCGCTGACGTGGATTGATAGGCACAAGGACGGCTCATGGTGGATGAGTTACGCTGTCTATGGCAAAACCAAGAACAAGCAGACCAAGCTTATCAAGTATCGTTATGAGGACGGACAGTTCAGCGAGCTAAAGACTTACTCTTTTCCAAATGAAGTCGTTGCCAGGTGGGGCTCGATGAGTTGCTCCGGAGGTTCCTGGGGGCCGGATGGCCTTCTCTACACCACTGGGCATGATCACGCGGAGGCCTACGTGCTCGATATAGATGCCGAGGGTGGGCTGAAATACCTCAGGACGGAGAAAGACATGGGTTTTTATGGTCAGGGCATTGCCTGGGACCGATTTGCAAAAGCCGCCGTGCTGTGGGGGATTGTGAAAAATAAAAAGGTGTGCGCCACGAGGGTTGCTGCAATAAAATAGGGCGCCAGCACGTAAGCTCCAGGCATGCTTCAATGTGTGCTTTGAAAGAGAAACAAAAGAGCATGATGAAAATACTGAAGAACTTCACCCTTGTTTGTTGTCTGGCCACAGCCATGGCCAAGGTCTCAACTGCGGCAGAGCGTCCCAATATTGTTTTCATCCTCAGCGATGATCAGGCATGGACGGATTATGGCTTTATGGGGCACGCGGAAATCAAGACGCCCCACTTGGACAAGCTCGCTGAGCGCAGCGTGTTATTCGAGAGGGGGTATGTAGCAGCACCTCTATGCCGCCCCTCACTGGCATCGATGGTGACGGGGCTTTACCCCTTCGAGCATGGGATTACCGGTAACGATGTCGACGGGAAGAATCAGCGTGCTGAGTTGGATGTGCCGATGCGTGAAGCATTCCACAAGCACCCGAGCTTCATCAGAATGCTGACGGAGAACGGCTACCTAACCCACCAGTCTGGCAAGTGGTGGGAAGGCTCCTTCAAGGACGGAGGCTTTACCCATGGCATGACCCACGGCGATCCGAAACGTGGCGGAAGGCACGGTGATGCAGGGCTGACAATCGGCCGAGAAGGAATCAAGCCAGTAACGGACTTCATTGATATGGCGGCGGCGGAAGAAAAGCCTTTCCTGCTTTGGTATGCACCGCTTCTACCACATACGCCGCACAACCCACCTGCTCGTTTGCTGAAGAAGTATACTCGACCCGACCGTGCAGTGGATGTTGCCAAGTATTACGCCATGTGTGAATGGTTTGATGAAACCTGTGGCGAGCTGCTTGAGTATTTGGATGAGAAAAAACTGACCGAGAATACGGTGGTGATTTATATCTGTGACAATGGTTGGGCGGCGCGCAGCACCAATGCGGATGACCCTAATCAGAAGTTGTGGGGAGGCTACGCGCAACGATCTAAGAGCAGCCCCTATGAAAATGGTACCCGCACACCGATCATGGTGTCATGGCCGGGCAAGGTGAAGCCGGAACAATCTCCCGATCTGGCACACGCGATCGACATTTTCCCTACGATTGCCGCTGCTGCCGGCATCAAAGCCCCTGAGAGTCTTCCGGGAATTGATCTGCTGGATGAGACAGCCCGCAAGGACCGCAAGGCTGTGTTCGGAGTCTGTAATGCAACGCATAACATGACCCCCGGAAACCCTGATGGTGCTCTGCAGTATCTCTGGTGTATCGAAGGCGACTATAAGTTGTTACTACGCTACCATGGTGAGGACACCACCCACTACCACAAGCTGCACGTCTGGGATACACGGCCCGTCCGCCTCTATAACCTCAAAGACGATCCCCATGAGAGCAAAGAAATCTCAGCGGGCCATCCAGAAATCGTGCAGCGCATGAGCAAAGCGATTCAGGCATGGCACCCGGTTGAGACATCGACTGAGACGAAATAAAAGCCAGTGCGAACAGCAGAGTTGCATTCATAAAAAACGCCCCGCTGGTTTCAGTGGGGCGTTTTTGTTGGATGATTTAAATCGATGATTGTCTTAGATCGCTGCAATGCGCCGGCAGACTTCCTCGACATTCTCGCGTGTATTGAACGAGGAGATGCGGAAGTAGCCTTCACCTGCGGCACCAAATCCGGCTCCAGGAGTGATGACCACTTGGGCTTCCTCGAGCATCTTGTCGAACATGCCCCAGGAGTCGACACCCTCCGGGCACTGGACCCAGACGTAGGGAGCGTTTTCACCACCGAATACGGTGAGCCCTGCATCCTGACAAGCTTTGCGCAGCAGTGCGGCGTTGCCCATGTAATGCTCGATCAGCGCGCTTACCTGTGCTTTGCCCTCGGGTGAGAACACGGCAGCAGCACCGCGCTGCACGGGGTAGGAGGCACCATTGAACTTGGTTGCGTGGCGGCGGTTCCAAAGTGAGTGAAGGCTGACTTCCTCGCCTGTGGAGGTGGTGGCTGTGAGTGTCTTGGGAATGACGGTGTAAGCGCAACGCACTCCGGTGAAGCCACCATTCTTGGAGAATGAGCGGAACTCAATGGCACAGTCGTGAGCACCTTCGATTTCAAAGATGGAGCGGGGGATACTGGGGTCTTGAACGAAGGCCTCGTAGGCGGCGTCGTAGAGGATGATGGCATCGTTGGCTTTGGCGTAGGCGACCCAGGCCTCGAGCTGCTCGCGGGTAGCGGTTGTGCCGGTCGGGTTGTTTGGGTAGCAGAGGTAAATCAGGTCGGCCTTTTCATCAGGGATGGCGGGCACAAAGCCATTCTCGGCGGTGCAGGGGAGGTAGATGAGGCCCTCGTAGGCGCCATTTTCATCAGCTTCGCCGGTGTTGCCAGCCATGACGTTGGTGTCTACATAAACGGGGTAGACGGGGTCGGTGATGGCGATTTTGTTATCCTTACCAAAGATGTCGAGGATGTTGCCGGTGTCACATTTTGAGCCGTCTGAGATGAAGACCTCGTCAGCGGAGATGTTGAGGCCGGCGAACTGGTTTTCGACGATCGCCTCGCGCAGGAAGTCGTAGCCTTGTTCTGGGCCGTAGCCACGGAAGGTTTCACGCACGCCCTGCTCATCGACGGCGGAGTGCATGGCTCCCCTTACGGCTTGAGGCAATGGCTCGGTGACGTCACCAATGCCACAGCGGATGAGGTGGCTTGTTTTGTCTGGATTGGCATCTGTCCAGGCCGTGACACGGCGACCAATTTCTGGGAACAGGTAGCCGGCTTTGAGTTTGAGGAAGTTTTCGTTGATGTTCATAATAGTAGATGAGGTAGGTTAAGATTTTTTAGCCTTACGGCGAGACAAGATGATGATAAGTGACACGATGGCAAGAAAGATTACCGCAATGATGGCGAAGCCTGTCATCAGGCGCTCAAACATAGACTGCTTTTTTTCTTCACTGGGCTTAGTGATTGGCTGGTATTCTGGATCGTTGTGTAGGACCAGGGTATTGCCCTCAATGTCTACCGCCGAGAGGCTGCTGAAGATGGGGCCGAGCTCTTTATCCTCTTTCAATGGATGGAGCAAGGTTTCGGAGATGAAGTGGCGGAACTGCTCTGGAACCTCTCCCCCAGTACTTGCCTGCACCGAGGTGATCCGGGGAAAGGCAGCGCCCTCAACGAGCTCTGGCTTGATGATGATGACCGCATTGATAAAGCGCATGGCATCACTGCCTATGCCGGACTTCACTGGAAAGGCGATCTTCGCCTCGATATGGCCAGCTTCGATGCATGTAATGATGAGGTGATTACGGTGTGGCTTGAGGATATCAAAGGTGGCGATGGCGAGGTTCATCTCGTCAGCATTTAAGGTGATGTCAGCCTTGTGTTGGGCTTCGATATTATGCCTGAAGCCAACGAGCTTTTCCTTGATGGCAACCTGGGCAGATTCTTTGCCAACAAGATCTACCAGCTCGATCGTCTGAGGGGATTCATCGGTGAACACGGCGATGGTGTCCTGCACCTTGAAATAGGACCAGATGGTAAAACCGACCATGCTAGCAGCAAGCACTCCCGCAATGATAAAGATCGAGCAGCCGGCGAAGGGGGAAAACTTTTTGCCATACTCCGCTCCGGTTTGAGTATCGGTTTGAGTATCGGTTTGGGTACCGGGCTGAGTACCGGTGAGGGCGTCTTCAGCTGGCGTGCCTTCGGTCTGAGTAGGTTCCGACATGCAGGCGAGTTAGCTTTTTTTAGTGAGAATTGACAGGTTTTTTCAGGATTTCTTAGCGGAAAGGCAATTTGGTATTTGGTGTTTTGTGATTGGAGTTTATGAGTTTGGCGTGTCGAAGATTCTCGTAGGCCTCTCTGGAGGTGTTGATTCAGCCGTCGCCGCTGCCCTTTTGCTGGAGCAGGGGCACGAGGTGACGGGCGGTTACATGAAGAACTGGATCAATGAAGAGGGCATCGCGGGGGACTGCCCATGGGAGCAGGATGTGGAGGACGCTCATGCGGTGGCCAAGACACTCGGTATCGAACTCAGGGTGGTGGATCTCATTGATCAGTATCGCGACCGCATTGTTGATTACCTGCTGGCGGGCTACCGTGATGGCATCACGCCTAATCCAGATGTGTATTGTAACCGTGAGATGAAGTTTGGCGTCTTTCTGGATTACGCCCTGTCTCAAGGTTTTGAGGCGGTAGGCACCGGACATTACGCGCGCCGGCGTGAGCGCAGTGACGGTAGCGCCGACATTTTGCGTGGCTCAGACCCAAACAAGGACCAGAGCTACTTCTTAGCACTGATGGAGCAGCGGCAGGCACAGCACGCTCGTTTTCCTTGTGGTGAACTGCTCAAGCCACAGGTCAGGGAGGTTGCCAGAAGATTCCATTTGCCAGTAGCGGAGAAAAAAGACAGCCAGGGCATTTGTTTCATCGGCAATATCAAGATGGGAGATTTTTTGAGTCATTACGTGCCGGATAAGCCAGGTGAGATTGTCGACCTTGAGGGCAAGGTCCTCGGTCAGCACCGTGGCCTTCACCTCTACACACTAGGACAGCGCAAGGGGCATGGTGTAGCATCACCGCGTAAAGGCATGGCCTATGTGGTGGTGGGCAAAAACCCTGAGAAAAACCAACTTATCGTCGGCTGGGATCAGGCGGATACACCTGGGCTATACATCAAGCGATGCACCGTCGGTACGGTGAGCTGGACCAACAAGGCGATCACCTCAAGCTGCAAGCTGGAAGCGCAACCAAGATACCGCGCCAAGAGTGAACCAGTGACGGTAACACCTACCGATGAGGGCAAATTAAACCTCGAGTTTGTGCGGCCGCAACGCGCGATCACCCCCGGGCAGATCTGTGCCTTTTACGAGGGGGGCACTCTGTTAGGGGGAGGGGTGTTTGAGCAGGTCGAGCCAGCTTAACAGGCAAAATTAGTAAAGAAATGCCAACTAATGAGGGCATTGTTATGCACGGTTGGCGTGTACTAAGGTGTTAACGTTATGAAAATAAAAACATTAATTGCCGTATCAGGCCTCGCTCTAGCTGCTACAGCACAGGCCGGAGAAGAAGCCTCAGCCAAACAAGTCATCGCCCCCATTGCAGCATTATGCGATTGGTCATGGTTTGCTGGTGGATCTGTAGGAGTCATCGATGGTGACGACTGGGATGAAGACATCTACACCTTGCACATTGGTAAAGAGAGAAAATGTGCTGGCGATAAATATTCACAAGCGATTTATCTGGAAGTGGGTTACACGGAGAGTGACTTCGACGAGTCATCGGTGCCTCCTGCAGTATCAGAAGGCCAGTCTTTTGTTATAAGCTCAAATACGAATATTGAAATCATTCCGATCACGCTCAACTACAAGTATGAGTGTGAGCTCTCAGATAAGTTAAACTGGTATGCAGGTGCAGGTGCAGGCATCGCTCTAGTTGATGTAGATATAAAAAGCTCTTCGCAAGAATTTGCTGGACCTCTTCCAGCGCCGGTGGATCCCACCACGACTTCAGAATCCGATGATGACACCGCGTTTTATGGCCATATTTTTGCCGGCCTTGTTTACAATGTCAGTGATACAATCGAAGTATTTGGCGGCGCGCGCTTCATCTTCATGGACGATGTCCTTGGCGGCGACTCACCACTCGACGAAGAGGTTCACTACGAGCTAGGTGCCCGTTACAACTTCTAGTTTACCGACAACAATCAATCCTATCAACCCGCATGGCTTTTACCGTGCGGGTTTTTTATGATGTTTCGCTAAGCTTACTGCGTAGTGCTAGCCAGCAAATACAAACCATCATCAGGTAAGCAAAGTAATCGCCAGCAAGGGCGTAGAGGGTAATAGGGCCGTGCAGGGGTGCGTAGGCGTGACCGTAGATGCTGGACCTGACAAAATGGCTGCCATGTTTGTCTTCGATGACTTGGCGCTTACCAGTAGCGGGGTCGACTAGGCTGCCGGTGGCAGAAATGATGCCGCTGACTCCGGTATTGGCACTGCGCACCATCGGCCGTCGCAGCTCGATGGCGCGGAACTTGGCATTGGCCATGTGTTGTCTGGCGGCCTCGCTATCTTTGAACCAGCCGTCATTGGTGACATTGATGATGAGCTGTGGCTCAGCGCGGATAAACTTGCGAGTGAGTCGCCCGACGGTGTCCTCAAAGCAAACGCTGGGGATGAGTTGCACCTGGCTGTTTCCGATAGGAGCGATCATCGGGTCAGTCGATGTGCCGGCATCAAAGTTACCGGCAAAATCAGCACCGGATGAAAACTTGAAGAGCTCACCAAGAAAAGGAACCTGATCGATGAAAGGAATGTATTCACCAAAGATGACAAGATGCATTTTACGCCAGGTGCTAATGCTTTGTTCCAGCTCTCCTTCAGCGGCTATGATGGCAATGCTGTTGTATTGACCCCCTCCTTCTTTCCAGACGGCACGTTTGCCATCGAAGTCCGACTCAAATTCATTCATGCCTGATATGAGTGCGAAGGGTCCGAGCACAGCGTGCAGCGGGCGTATCTCCTCGTTGATCAAGTGACGCATTTCCGCAAACATAAGATAGCCGTCCAGGTTGTCGGCAAAATAAAGGGGCGTGGGAATAGCACTCTCCGGCCAGATGACGAGGTCAGGTTGCTTGAGCTCTATGGCATCGCCATTCACGTTGGCTTGTAATCGGGTCAGGTTGTCTTGCTCGAGAGCATCAATGGCGGCATTCGTGGCATCGGCATATATTTGCAGAATATCAGTAACCGAGGCCGGGTCCCACTTGACGTCTTGTGGGATGTTTCCTTGCACAAGTAGAATTCTGACTCGCTCAGTTTCCCAGCCATTGACGTGATTGATGCGCCAGACGCCGTAGCAGAATTGCATGGCGAGTAATAGGGCCGCGACACTGAAGTCGAGCCGCGGCTTGAGCTTCCCTGCTGCGGCTTCCGCCTTGAGGCGCACGGCGGTTTGAACGAGAACGGCACTCATCAGCACAGGCAAGAAAGCTAGACCCGTAATACCGACAAGGTCGGCGGCTTGTGCGAGCACGGGGGTTTCGTGAAAAGCAACGCCAAGTCCATTCCAGCTAAAGCCGGTGAAGACCCAGCCACGGAGCCATTCAAGACCTACCCAAGCCGCCGCATTGATGAAGGCAAATTTCAACGAGCGTAGTGAGTCTTCGAGGGCGCCGTTGAAGAGGTTGAAACCGGCACGTGATTTACGTTGTTGTGAGGTTTTTTGGTCGATCTTTTGCTGGAGGCTACTCGCTACCTGCTGCTCAGAGCTGCCTGTTTTGTTAACCTTGTTTGATTTGTCTTTTGGCTTTCTCCAAGGGTTTCCAAGGCTGACAGCGATTGCTCCCCAAGCCCCAAAATAGAGAGCAAGAAAGGCGGCCATCGCCATGGCACCAAGGCCACTGACTGTCCATAGCCACTTGAGGTTGAGCAGCCAGAAAACGAGGCCAGAGAGGTAGGCGATGCCAAAGCCGTAACGCTTACTGCTGCCTCGCCATATGGCAGGGAGCAGTGGCAGCATCCAGACCCAGACAAGCCCTGAGAAATTCCCAAAGCCCGGGAAACACATCGCCAGAAGCACACCACTTATAAGTGCGGCTAAAACGGGCCACAGGCTTAGACTTCGGCTTCGACTTTGGCTGGGTTTTGCTAACATTGTCTATAGTGGCCGGCTCTTGATGGCGCTTGCTTTAGGCCATGCGCGCCTTGGCATCGGTCTCGAGCGCGGTCCAGAGTGACTCTAGTCCAGTGGCGACCTTAAGCTTACTTGCGGGCAAGTCATCAGAGGGTGCATTTTTGCCAAAGAGGTAGTACTTGATTTTGGGTTCTGTGCCGGAGGGTCTTACCGCGCAGGAGCGGCCGTCTGCCAGATCGATAATGAGCATGCCTTCCTTGGGCAAGGTATCTCCCTCTGCATCTTCGAAATCATCCTTGGAAAAATCTCGCACACGTGCGACGGCAGCGCCGTCAATCTCACTGGGTGGATTTGCAGAATAGGAGGCGGAGAGCGCTTTGATTTGTGCGGCACCATCGGCACCTTCCATCACGAGGGCTTTGCCCACTTCGAGGTGGTAGCCGTATTCCGTGTAGAGGTCGTCCATCAATGAGGCGAGGGTTTTGCCCTCACTTCTGGCATAAGCAGCGAGCTCGGCAAACATAACGGCGGCGCCATTACCGTCCTTGTCTCTGATGCTGTCGGTGCCCAGGTAGCCGTAGCTTTCTTCACCACCAAAGATGAAGAAGCGTGAATACTCAAGGCGTAGGGTGCGGCTTTGCTCCGGGCTGAGGGAGCGGTAATCACCTTTTTTGTCGGCAGGGATGGCGTCTTCGTACTTTTGTAACTTCGCTGCGATGTACTTGAATCCAGTCAGGGTATCAACGATGCCGACACCAAATTTCTCTGCAATAGCGCGTTGAAGCTCGGTGGTGACAAGAGTTTTGATCAGAACGGCACGGCTGCGGTTGGAGTCTGTGATAATGCCTTGGTCGATAAATGTTTTGGTGCGATACCATGCCATTAAGGAGCCTATCTGGTTGCCAGTGAGTAGTTGCATCTCGCCGGCATCGTTGCGCACGGCAACACCCATGCGGTCACAGTCGGGATCGGTGCCGATGACAATCTCGGCTCCATGTTCGTTGGCGAGGGCGATGCCCATGGCAAGAGCTGGACCATTTTCTGGGTTGGGGGAGTCAACGGTGGGAAAGCGGCCGTCTTGAATGTCCTGCTCGGGAACAGTCAGCACCTCAAAGCCAACCTCGTTGAGTAAGGGAACAATGCAGTGACCACCGGTGCCGTGGAGGTTGGTGAAGACCACCTTGGTTTTATCCTCGCCACCCTGCATCAGGTCGGGGCGTAGCAGTAGGCTCTTGGCATCATCCATGTAGACGCGGTCCATGTCCGCAGCCAGCACATGAAGTGTGCCTTGTTCGCCTTCCGCTAAAACATCGTAGGCCTCACTGGTGATGGCGTTGACCTCATTGATCACACCAGAGGCATTGGGCTCGACGAGTTGAGCGCCTTGGTTGAAGTAGGCCTTGAAACCATTGTCGTGCGCTGGGTTATGGCTTGCGGTAAGTACCACGCCCGCATCAGCATTAAGCGCGCGGATGGCGTAAGAGATTTCTGGAGTCGCTCGTGGTGCGTCAAAGAGGTAGACATCGCAACCAAGCTCGGTGCAGACCTTGGCAGAGAACTCAGCGAAGTCGCGTGAGAAGTGCCGGGTATCATGGCCAAACACAAAGGCGGGTTTGCGTTCGATGCCTTGCTCAGCAAGATAGCGTTTCAGGTAGATAATCATGCCGCGGACAGCACGGCTGACGTTGTAAAAATTCATCGAGGCCGTGCCTACGCAGGGGTGCTCGGGCCGTTCATTGGGGCCACCGGCACCTTGCTCAGCGCTGGTAACGATACGGCCGACGGTTCTGCCACGCAGGCCTCCTGTTCCAAAAGCGAGGGTTTTGAAAAAGCGGTCATTGAGCTCTTGCCATGAGCCGTTATCCGCAAGTTCGGTAATGGCGGCAGCGGCGACGGGGCTGGTAGTTCCCTTGAGCAGGGCTTGTATATTGTCACGTGAGGACTCAAGCAGCTGGCCAGAGGCCACCGCATTATCAAGGGTATCGAGAACAGATTGAATATCAGACATTTCGAGCTGGATGATAAAGAGAGATCATGAGATTGCAACCCTGTGATCGGGCATAAACTGCAGTCAGCCATCGACAAACGTGCATCTATACTGGGTGCAGGCACGGATGCGTTGAGGCTGATCGATGGCGAGGGAGACAGCTTGCCTGGTTTGTATTTGGATACATTGGCAGGCCGCTGGCTGGTTTCTACCACAGCGAGTGAACTCGACACGGAGGTGCTGACATGGCTCAAAGGGCAGGGGGATAAAGGCCGCACTATTTATTGGAAGCAGCTCGACCAACACGAAAAAACGAACCCCACTCACATTGCGGGACCAAGCCAGGACGAGGCATTCACTATTAAGGAAAGCGGGGTTGATTACTTGTTGGATTTTCAATCCGGATATTCCCAGGGGATTTTCCTCGATCAGCGCCTCAACCGCCAGCGAGTACGTGCTCACAGCATGCATGGGACTACCGTGCTCAACACCTTCGCTTACACCGGGGCGTTTTCTGTCTGTGCGGCCTTGGCTGGGGCTACGACGACGACGCTTGATCTTTCTCAAGTCTACCTCGACTGGGCACGGAACCATTTCTCAGCCAATGATATCGATCCTAACGAGCATTACTTTTGCAAGGGTGATACCTTTCATTGGCTGAAGCGCTTTGCCCGTCAGGGAAGAACCTTTGACGGCATCATTCTTGATCCGCCAACGTTCTCACGTGATGACAAAGGCAAGGTGTTCCGCGTCGAAAAAGACTACGGCCGCCTAGTGAGCATGGCTCACGCTTGTCTTGCCCAAGGGGGCTGGATTTTATGCTGCACCAACTGCCGTAAACTCGAGCTGGCGCAGTTCATACGCATGATCCGACAAGCCGTGCCAGAAGCACAAGTGAGCTCATTGTCCATGCCGGAGGAATACACCGCCGCGCCATACTTGAAATCAGTATGGGTCAGTGCTTAGGGTTAATGTTTAGGTCAATGTTTAGCCAGCTACAAAAAACCCTCAGCGGCGGCCAGTTAAGGTAGCAGCAGAGGGTTTGAAAGTTGTTAAAGGGGTGAGCCCTTAGAACTTGTAGTCCAGGTAAAATTGGAACTGGCCTCCTTGGTCAGCGTCCTCTTCGATACCATCGGGAGTGCCGAGCGGGAAGGCGTAGTCTAGAGCCAGAGGACCAAAGGGGAGATTCAGACGTAGGCCGAGACCTGCATCATGGTAGAAGCCGTCACCAAACTCCCATGAGTCCTCGTTGACCGTTCCAATATCGTAGAAGGCGGCACCACGGATGTTATCGGCGATCGGGAAGGTGTATTCGATGGAGACGTAGGCTGAGGTGTTGCCACCAAGAACTTCATCGGTAACTGGATCACGAGGGCCTACGTCACGGTTTTCAAAACCACGCAAGTTGTAGGGACCACCAAGGAACTCACGATCAAAAATCGGCACGGTTGATGAGCTGCCATGGGTGTCTGCTATGGTCACAGCTCCCGCGACATTCAAGATGCTATCTCCCCAGAGGTTCCAGTGTTTGGATCCAGCAGCATTGATGATGAAGACATCGACATCTCCTGCAAGAGGTCCGCCTGCGTAAGTCGCGCCAATGTCGAGCTTGTGTCCCTTACGAGGGAGTTGATTGCTGTCCCGGCTGTCAAAGACGTAGTTCAGGCTGAGTGCGCTGCGCAGATAGTCCCCATCCTCTGCCTGGAAGGCTGGTGAGCTGTCGGCGTCGGTGTCGATGGTGATGTCCTCGATACGGTATTCACCACGAAGATAGGAGCGTTTGCCGAGCGGCTTTCTCAGGGAGAGGGCGATACCATATTGGCTCTGCTCATATTCAGTACTGTAATAAAGCGTATCACGGTAGAAGAGCTCAGTGCCCAGTGCCAGGCGCTGGCCTAAGAACCATGGCTCAACCAAGGAGACGCGGAGGTCTTTGCGCTCACTACCCACTTGAATTTTAGAGCTGAAGCGTTGACCTGCTCCGGTGAAGCGTCCCCAGTTGGTGATATCAAAGTTGGTTTGCTCAAGGGTGGCGTAACCAACAATGTTATCTACCGAGCTGAACCCGACACCAAAACCAACAGAACCGGTTTTCTTCTCTTCAACGAGAATATTGACATCGCGGTAGCCATCTTGCGCGCTCGGAGTGGCGGACACTTGAACGTCGTTAAAGTAGTTCATGTTTTGAAGACGCTTGCGGGTAGTTTCCATTTCGACCGAGCTGAGGTGCTCACCGGGCTGCATAGGAAGCTCACGACGAATCACCCTGTCTTGGGTTTTGTCATTGCCCTCGATGGTTACTTTACCGACAAGGTAACGGCGGCCTTCGACGATGCGGTAGGTGATGTTGACGCTGGTTGCCGTGACATCACGAATGTCTGGCCTTACGGATGCATCAGCATATCCGCGTGAGCCATAATAGCTGCGGATCATGCGGATATCGTCCCGCATTTTGGAAACAGAGTAGGCGTCCCCAGCAAGAAGGGACAGTGCAGGCATTAGCTCCTCGGCAGTGAATACGGTTGTTTTTCCAAAGCCAACGCCGGCGATCGTGAATCGAGCACCCTCGTCAATGGTGATGACAAGGTCGACTCGGTCATCTTCTTTAGGCTCACGATGAACACTGGCAGAAGCACGGAGGTAGCCGCGGCTGCGGTAATAATCGAGCACGCGGTCAAGGTCCTCATCTAGTTTGGTGGCATCGATCTGACCAGACTTGGTGAAGAAAGAAAACCATCCCTTCTGCTTGGTTTTCATTTCATTGCGCAGCACATGCGACTTGAAGGCGGTATTGCCCTCAAAGCGGATCTCATGCACTTCAGCACGAGCGCCCTCATCAACCACGATGACCAGCTCGGCGGAACCGGGTGTATCCGTGGCATTTATTTTGTGAGAAACTGTTACATCCGCATAGCCGTAGCCACGGTAGTGATCGACCACGTTGCGGCGTGCGCTTAAAATGTTCTCATCACTCATCAGGCCACCCGCTTTGAGCTCGGTGATCTCAGCGAGCTTGCGGTCACTGAATTTTGTATTACCGACAAAACCAATGGAGATCACGTTGGAGCGTGTTTTCACTTCGGCAATGACGTTGACTCCGGCTCCAGCTGCTTCGGCAAAAAAGCGAATGTCATCAACTAACCCGCTCTCATAGAGGGAGCGCACATCATTGTCTAGGCGTGCTGCGCTGTAGTCCTGCCCCGCCCGTGCTGACATGAATCCACGGATACGTGCTTCATCAACGGTGCGAGCGCCAATGTAACGAACGGTGACGGAATTAATTTTTTTGCCATCCAAATTCTGTGCTTGGCTGGACGTTACGCTTGCGGCCATTAGCACAAAACCCGCGAGCATGAGAAGTTGCTGCGGGGCACGGTAGATAAGATGTTTAATCATGTGGATATTGATACGAATTAGTATGGTGGGATCTCACTTGCTTGTGGTGATTGCGTCAAGTTGAAACGCAGATATTATCCCCTGCGTAACAAGGGGTGTCCCTGTTTTGCTTTTGAGGTAAAGGGGGCGCGTAAATAAGTTGGCGCCAGAGGCGTGGAATACAACTGCTGGCGCCTCACCTCATCGAGGCCCAACCAGACGTCGACCAGCAGGCGAGCTTGCGGTTGTGTGCGAGTGATGCGCTTTTGGAGCTGGTCATTGAGTCCCAGTTTGGTGGGGTCATCGAGAGTAAAGAGCAGATCATCTGGAATAGAAGCGAGGCGTTGCTCCAACACCGCAGCGTCCATAAGCTCTGGCTCTTCGGCTTCGCCTGAGGCTGTGATCGGGGAAATATAATACAGACCTCTGCGGGCATCACCGATTGCGGTAGCGGCGGTATGTGCTGCAGCAGGACGGGCAGCAGGACGGGCAACAGAACGGGCAGGAGGAGTGGCGGCTATCGATCCTATACCCGCGGCTGGACAAGACTTGGCAATGGCAAGCCCCTGTGCCGCGGCAATGCCAATGCGTGTGCCGCTGTAACTACCTGGCCCAGTGCCGACGAGGACGGTGGATAATTCGCGCCCCTCAAGTAAGGCAAGGGCTTCGGCGAGAGGCTCAAAAACCATGGAGTTGTGGTTTCGGTCACTGACAAACTCAGCTTCGAATAACCAAGCTCCATCAGACCAGAGCGCAATACTTGCCTCGGGCACACTGGTTTCAATAGCAAGGATGCTTTCCACGAGCTCAATCTAATCAAGCGAGACAAAATACCAACCATGGAATACCGATAATATTAAAAAACCTCACATATCCAAAACGATTCATTCTTGCATCACTTCTTATTTATCGCTTACCTTCAAACCGCCAATGGCCTTTGCGGCATCATTTCATGCAAAGCCATTTCATATTTTTCGCATTGTCACGCTAAGGCATGACCAGAGAAGTCCTAAATAGTCGGAGCAAGCTCCCACTAATAATAACAAAAAATTAACCAAGAATCATTAATCATCATGAGTGACTATGCTAAAGGACTCGAAGGAGTTATCGCCAACGAATCAGCCCTCAGCCGCGTGGAAGGCCTGGCCGGAAAATTGTCTTACCTTGGATACGATATTGATGATCTTGTCGAACATTGCTGCTTTGGCGAGGTTACTTACTTGTTACTCAAGGGGCGCCTGCCCAACTCCAAGGAGCTAGAGAATTTTCAGCGAAAGCTGCACCAGAACCGCAGCCTGCCCCCGCAGGTTGTCGATTTCATCAAAGCGGCCCCGCATGATGCCAGCCCCATGGATGTGCTACGCACCGGAGTTTCCATGCTCGGCCTTTATGACAAGCGCGCCAAGATTGGCGAGCCCGATCATGATGAGCTTTATGAAGCGGCCATTTCGATCATCGCACGCATTCCGGTCATTGTTGCCTACTTCCACCGCGCACGCATGGGCCTCGAGTTGCTGCCGGTCCGCACGGATTTAAGCGAAGCCGCCCATTTACTCTATATGCTCAACGGCGAGGAGCCGACCGAGGCCGCAGTCAAGACACTTGATATTGCCTACACCATGCATGCCGACCACGGCATGAATGCCTCCACCTTCTCAGCCCGCGTCACCGTAGCCACGCTCAGTGATATCTACTCCGGCATGACCTCGGCCATCGGCACCCTCAAAGGCCCTTTACACGGAGGTGCCAACGAAGGAGTCATCCACATGCTGGAAAAAATCGGCAGTGAAGACAAGGTGGAGGCCTACGTCGAGGACTGCCTAGCCAACAAGAAGAAGATCATGGGCATTGGCCACCGTGTCTACAAGGTGCTCGACCCACGTGCCCCGCACCTCAAGAAAATGGCACTCGAGCTCACCGAGGAGCTTGGTGAGCCAAAGTGGATCAATATGTCTAATCGCATCGCCGAGATCATGCTCGAACGCAAGGGCTTGAATGCTAACGTCGATTTCTACTCAGCCACCGTTTATTACTCTTTGGGTATCCCGACGGATCTGTTCACCCCCATTTTTGCCATTGCCCGTGCATCCGGTTGGGCCGCCCAGATTCTGGAGCAGTTGCGTGATAACCGCCTGTATCG
>Ga0209833_1000745_pt1 | contig 22979 bp, 20 predicted proteins | sample COGITO_mtgs_1105_3_FD_184797 | JGI IMG/M metagenome (GOLD analysis project Ga0209833, IMG submission 184797) | Pelagic marine microbial communities from North Sea - COGITO_mtgs_110506 (SPAdes) (version 2) | ecosystem: Environmental > Aquatic > Marine > Epipelagic ... | reverse complement strand
ATCATTCGTTACGATGTTAGACGCATTCGTGCTGATGTTAGTCGAGTTTGCCGCGATCTCGGTATCGTTCGATACGATATTAGACGCATTCGTGCTGATGTTAGTCGAGTTTGCCGCGATCTCGGTATCGTTCGATACGATATTAGACGCATTCGTGCTGATGTTAGTCGAGTTCGTCGCGATGTCAGTATCGTTCCCAAGAATAGAAATGGAGTTATTCCCGATATTGACCACGTTGGTCGAGATGTTTGTCGAGTTGGTGGCAGCGTCTTGGGCAGCAAGCTGGGCGCCCGAGCCGAGCAGAACCACTGTTGGCACAGCAGAATACCAAGCGATACTGCGAAGGTTTTTGAAGTCAAATTGATGCATGTTGTTTGTTAATTAATGGTTTTTACGAAGCGCCAATATTACACGATACCGCGCATTATTTGCCACAAAACGTGATTAATCTAATAATTTTAGCAAATTGCAACAAATAAGTGAGCTACCCTGCTCGGATTGTTAATCAGCTATCGGCAGTTATTACGCTATTAATCATTGAAATGTATGCGTCCTGAACTTTTTTACTACTAATTGAATATTGCTTCAGAAATGCGAGATTCGAGCGGTAAGCATCTTCGGGATTCTCGTCGGCAATCGCCGCCTTTAATTGCTTTTGGCCCTCGAAGACCTCGCAGTCCTCATAGTAATAACCAACATCGCGGTAAGCTGGGGAATTGTGCACTAACGGAATATTTCGATACAGGGCCTCCATATACAGGTAGTTCAACTCGCAACCCATCTGATGCCCGATCAATACATCTCGCTCCTTGAAGACGTCAGCGAAGGGCGCACGAGGGGTAAAAAAGGCTTTTTTTGCGTCTGCCAGAAAGCAGCTAAAGTTACGCACAATACTATCGAGAAAATAAGGCTGCTCGTTGAAGTGACGCCCATTGACAATGAATGCAGCCTCGAAGGTTTCTGGGGCCTTGCGATACATATCCTCAATAATCGCCATGGGGATCAGCGCGTTCTTGAGGACACTGATATTAGGCTCCATTACATAAACATTAGGCCGTTTCTTTCGGATCATCTCTGGCTCGCCGGATAAAAAGTCGGGCTCCCAAATGAAAGGACAAATTTTAACAGGCGCATCGAAGATGGTTTCCCAATAGGAAAATGCCTTGGTAAAGTGCGGGCTAGCCCACACCTCATCCGGCTTGCTATGGTAAAGTTGGCCTTTCATTCGACCAGGCGCATAGCACATCTCTTCCATATCCATATACATGCTATGCCCATATTTGATCGCGACGACCTTAGCCCCGAAATGCTCTCGCAAAATACGGCGATCGTTCTCGTGGACGGATACCGCGATCTCACATAATAAGTGGGTTGGCTCCTTCGAGCTGACCACTTGTTTCATTGTGTAGGCTTTGTATGCCTTGCCCGCCATTTCGATTCGCTTTCCTTCGACTGGCTGGGGAACAAGGAGATAAGGCTTATGCCCGATCTTCAACAACAAGTCATAAAAAAACTTCACATTCTGGGCAATCCCGTTGCTCCCAATCGCTTGAGCAAGACTCACAGTATTGTTGAAGGTAATTCCAATATTCAAAGATGACATAAGCAAATAACGTAAAATAAAAAAGAAAAGCTGAATTTTGATAACGAGTGACATCCGATCGTCAAAAGTTAATTTCAGTCGCAACAGTACAAATCGTAGGGATCCGCGGCCCATTTGAGTTACAACTGAAAAATCTATAGGCTAGGGCAGTCGCTAAAAAACATAACGCTCGATTCGAGCACTCCCCATCATCCAAAGCCTCCAAGCGCACGACCCAAAAACAGCGCCACCATCAGGAGCATTCGCCTAATTGACCTTAAAAGTAAAGGTTCAGCTCAACACACACAAAGGAAGCGTCTTACCTCGTCATTTCTAAGCACTTACACCAAGGTGGGGGTAACAGCTCCGCCACGCTACCCTCAAGCTAAAGCAAGGCAAAGCGCTTTGCCTACACTAATGCTTCAATCCTGCTTCGCGAGTTGCACGCGAAAAGCATTCAACAGACTTAAACAGCGAATTCGCAAATGCGGCGATCGTGATCATTGCCAATTGAAGCTCGGCATCACTAAGCGCAACCTCATCGCCTGCAGCAAACTCTAGCCGTAGATCAACCAACTTGCCATGCCCTAGTTGATTAACGCCGTCGGCACTATCAACCGCAAGTGCCTTGAGCTCTATAACGAACTTACCGTCCGCACCGAGCTGCTCAGGCGCCAACTGGCCTTCTTGATAGAGAAGCGTGTTCATAGCTTGGCCCATGGCGAGAATACTATCCTCGAGTTCACACATGATGCCGTAATCTTTTTCTAATTGGTTAAACTTTTCCTCTAATGGAAGTGAAACAAAGGCCCGCTGCGCTGCCTGTGCCAATTCTTGCACTTCAGGCGTCGCCTCTCGATCTGCGCCTGCAGCCTTCACCAAACTAAGGAAGAAATGCCCATTGTTTAAGGCCGTAACAGCCAGGTTAATCGACTCTGCCAGAATTTGGCGCGTCAGTAAATCGCGGGTATAGTTGGTAATTTGTTTTAAATTTTGGTGAGCAGACTCCGAGGGCATTACCCTCGGAGCTTTCGAGAAGCACTCGTAAAACTCTTCTCGCACCGACTGGCGCGCAGCAAGGTTGAACGATAACGTATCAAAGTGCCGTTGCAAGCCAGCCATAAAATGCTGAGCAATCTTTTGTAAGTGAATTTCTTCTTGGGGGCTTTTGGCTACTTTTGAATCGTACATATTATGTTAGAAGTGCATTAGCGAATACTTAGAGAGACAACACCAGACTGATGAACAGCTGTAGACGCATTGAAGGCTCAAATCACATCCAGATCGTACTCAAAATGCTCTAGCAACTCCAGGTCAATGAACTCCTTAACAATCGAGAGCTCAGCAGGCGAGAAATTTAAGTCTTTCTTGTGATCAGAAACGTTCCGATCCAACCCCACCCCTTTGCCGCTAATATAGTCGCCCATAGGGCTGAAGCCACCCTTGGCCGGGATTCGGCTTTTGAGCTGTTTGTAAACTGCATACTGATCGGCAGCGAAGTCTTCCAAGCGCAAAAAAATTGAGTACGGGACCTCGTCAGCAAAGCGCAGATAGCTGCGATACTTTTGATTCCACATAACAATTAGATTTCTGTAGTCTTCGATCGGATTCCGCAAAAAAACGTCGAAAGGCAACTCCTTCAACTCTGGCTGGTGCCAACAATACGGCTCTCGGTGCATCGCGCGCAACCAGCTAAGTGGATGCCGCACCGTAAAAACAAACAAGGTGCTTTCATAATTTATAGAAATGCCCCGAGTCGTGGCCAATTCCCGCTGCAACCATTCTTCCCTTTCGGGCGCCAACCGATGCTTCCAGCCAAGATAATTATTCGCGACGACGCGCACCCTAAAGTTCTCCATCGTAAACGTAGCAATTGCATTGCTCGCCGTATGGCGCTCGCCCATAAATTTACAATTCAGGCAGCTCAGTGTCGCATTAATGTCATTTTGCATATTGCCGAGAGATTGCTGTTTATGACAGCCCGCTTTTCAACCCTAAAAGATGAGGTAATTTTCCCCGCAAAGGCCGCTGGCAAAAAAGGCAATCGAAATTAAATACTTAAACCGCCGCGACCGTACCTAAATTAGTGCCTACCGATGGTGGCAGGTCGCTGCCAAATTGCCTCGCCCAACTGGCTGAGATTAAGCAAGGGTAATCATGATCGCTATCCTCGGCGTTGTTGACCGGACTGAAGTCATCCGCGCGCGCGGTTTTAGTGATCGCCGGATCCTTAGCCAGCGGCAATGCATCGAATACAAATATTCCGAACTTGACGCCAACAGGCACATGCCTCGGCCGCAGCCTCACTGGACCGATCAAGCGCAGCGCTGCAATGAAGCCGCGCCGTTGCGCATTTCATTCAGCCACATCCCCGATCTGGAGCTGGAAAGCTGACTATTTAAAGTCGCGGGATAAACCCGCTCGCTACGTCATACCGTAGCGACTGACTTTACGTCAGGAGTCTGCCAGTCTCGCCCATAGATCTGTTTCACCGCAGGCCGCGCGAGCACGATAATCGTAAAGACTCCAAGGATCGTGCTAGCAGCAACGGAAAGTAGGTAGAACTCGATGGAGCTTCGCAATCCGCGCTGCTACATCACATCCAGGTCCACTAAAATCTCGCGCGGACTGGAGCCGTTTTCAGGGCCAACGATGCCGCGCTCTTCGAGGGCTTCCATTAAGCGAGCCGCGCGGTTATAGCCCACACGCAGGCGACGTTGCAGCATCGAAGTGGACGCGCGCTTGGTGCTACGCAGCACATCGATTGCATCCGGCAGAAGTTCATCACCATCCGACTCCCCGGTACCTGCAGTCGGGCCGCCGTCGTCGCCTCCAGCATCAATTTGCTGCTGCACTTCTTGAGCAATTTGCGGTGGGTCGTTGTTCTCCTTGAGGAATTCGACAATCGCTTCGATCTCATCATCCGAGACGAACGCACCCTGCGCACGCACCAGGCTGGAGGTACCCGGAGGGATGAAAAGCATGTCACCTTTACCGATCAACGCCTCCGCACCGCCACCATCGAGGATCGTACGGCTATCAATCTTGGAAGCCACCTTGAAGGAAATACGGCTGGGCAAGTTGGCCTTAATCACACCGGTGACGACATTTACTGACGGACGTTGCGTTGCTAGCACCAAGTGAATGCCAGCGGCACGCGCGAGCTGGGCGATACGAGCGATGCAGGTCTCGATATCGGCAGGCGCGACCATCATCAGGTCGGCGAGCTCGTCGATGATGCAGACGATGTAAGGCAGCTTTTTCTTCGGCACCTCAAAAGCATCATCATCGCGAGGCACTTCCATGTTACTCACGGCTGCGCGCTCTTCCGGAGTCATATCGGCATCCATGGCCTCGGCCTTGGCCTGCTCTTCCTTGTCCTTCATCAGCTTGGCGTTGAAGCCTGCGATATTGCGGACGTTGGTCTTGGCAAAGATCTGGTAGCGGTGCTCCATCTCGGCGATCAGCCACTTCAGCGCGCCCGGCACCTTCTTGGCCTCGGTCACCACCGGAATCAACATGTGCGGCAGCGCATTATACATCTGCATTTCGACCACCTTCGGATCGACCATAATAAAACGTAGATCATCCGGCCCAGAGTGGTAGAGCAGCGATGCGATAATCGCGTTAATACAGACCGTTTTGCCGGAACCGGTGGAACCGGCAATCAGCACGTGCGGCATCTTAGTGAGATCCATCACCATCGGCTTACCCGTTACATCCTTACCCAGGACCACTGGAATCTCTGCATTGGCTTCCGCCCACGCCTTGGATTCGACGATGTCGCGCATGCAGACCGCCTCGGACACCTTATTGGGCACCTCGATCCCGACCGTGCCTTTACCAGGAACTGGCGCGAGAATACGCACCGACATGGCCTGCAGGCCGAGCGCGATATTTTTGTCTAGATTGACGATCTTCTCAACGCGAACGCCTGGCGCAGGCTTCACCTCGTAGCGAGTAATGACAGGCCCTGTGTGAATCTCACCGGGAATGACTTTAACGCCAAACTCCTCGAGCGTGCGCACCAGCGCTTGCATCGTGCCGGCGTGGTCTTCTTCGCTAACAGCGCCCGTAACTTGTGGCTCAGCCAATAAGCTGAGCGGTGGAAAAACATAGTCGCCGCGGCGCTCTGGTATACTTGCGACGGCCTTTTCGGTCTTCTCTTCTGCAACGACCTTAATCATCGAAGGGTCAAATTTCGGCTTCGGCGGTTCGACCGGCGGCTCAGGCTCTTCCATCAAGGGCTTAACCAATTTGACCTGTTTGGCCGGCGATTTCTTTTTCGCCACTTCGCGCTTCAAGCCAGCAGGTGAAGTGATCGAAGCGGGCAGCAATGACGGGCGGCGACCATCGTCATCCGCAGCGTCCTCTTCGTCTTCATCATCCTCAACAAGCGCTGGCTGAGATTTCTTGCTGGCTTTGGCCGCGGCGCGGTCCGCCTTGTGTTGTGCTCTGGCGAGGCGCTTGGCTTCGCCGCGTTCCGCCCGCAGGGCTTTACGCTCTTCCTTCGAGCCAGCCCGCTCCGCAAGGAAGCTGCTATAAGCGTTTTGAATATAATCAAGAAAACGACCGAGGTTATCGGTAAAGACAATCACCGAGCCGACCACGAACCCCATCAACAGGATCAAGAAACTGCCAAAAGGGCCGATGAATGGCTGCAGGATCACCGCGGCAAGAAATTCGCCAAAGACACCGCCGACGCCTTGCGAGAGTTGCTGCTCGAAAATACCGCCTTGCATCTTCACCGTGCCGATGGCCTCCATCATCGCCGCCAAACCAGAGGCACAAATCAACGAGCCCACGGTGGCAAAGCCACTCACCATTCGGCGGCGAGGTTGCTGCTGCAGAATGAAGCGAACCCCAGCCCATAAAAGGTAGAGCGGGATCAACCATGTAGCGACACCGATAAAATGAAATGCCCAAAAACTCGCTTCCGCCCCAAATACCCCGACTAGGTTCATTTCGAGCTCAGTGGTATGCTGCCGTGACTGCGCAATCTCAAAATCCCAAATCGCCACAAAGCTACAGAGCGCGATAAAAAACAACAACAGTGCCCACACTGGCCGCGACCCGGCTTTACGCGGTTGCGAGACGACTTTCTTTCGCGCGACTTTTTTCTTCGGTTTTCTGGCCATGGAATGTGTGCTTAAAATACGTTGCTTTGAATCCAAAAAGAATTCGATTGAGTATCGCAATCTAAACAAACTCCTGCATAGAAGTGAAAAATGCAACTCCTAGAATTCACACCTTTATATATGGAACGCGTTTGGGGCGGTCGAGGCCTCGAAGCAAAATTGGGTCGCACGCTCCCCGATGGACAAGTCATCGGCGAAAGTTGGGAAATAGTCGATCGCCCGGACGAGCAATCCGTCGTCGCCTCCGGCGCACTCGCCGGCCAAACGATTCGCGAACTGCTTGAAAGTTCCGCGGCCGACATCCTCGGCCCTGGCCGCGATCCAGCCGAGCCCTTCCCAATCCTCGTCAAATGGCTTGATTGCCAAGATCGCCTCAGCCTGCAGGTACACCCGCCGGCCGCGATCGCACTCTCGCTCGGCGGCGAGCCAAAGACCGAAAACTGGTATGTCGCCGATGCCAATGCCGACGCCTCCCTGATTGTCGGCCTAAAAAAAGGCGTCACGCGTGAACAATTTGAAACTGCCCTCGCCAACAATCAGGCCGAGGACTGCGTGCACCGCTTCCCTGTGAAAGCCGGGGACTCGATTTTAGTCGAAAGCGGACGCATGCATGCGATCGACGCGGGCAACCTGATTCTTGAAATCCAGCAAAACTCCGACACCACTTACCGCGTCTACGACTGGGGACGCGTCGGGCTGGACGGCGCACCACGGCAACTGCACATCGAGGAGTCCCTCAAATCGATCGACTTCGACGACTTTGAGCCAGACCCGCTGACCATTATTCAGGGCGAACAAGTGTTGGCTGATTGTAGCGAATTTCGCATCCGCAAGCTGGAATTGCAGCCCGGCGATGCCGCCATTGAGCTGGCAGCTGGCGAACAAGCACGCCTGATTCACATCGTTACCGGCAACGTTAAAGACGAAATTTCCGGCCAGGCGCTTGTGGGCGGCAACAACTATCTGCAGCCCTACGTCACCAGCGCAACGCTCGTTGCCGAAACAGCAACCACATTGCTGATTACCGATCAGTTCTAATATAGACAAACCAGCAGTCTTAAAGGGCAGACTAGTCTGGTCCCCGAGCGCATCTGTCGTGCCATTTGAAGCGCTCCAATGAAGGTGCGTAATAAGGTGCGCCTAGGCTAACAATACTTCGCACAAATAATTAAATTCCGCTCTTTTTGCCTAAAACTGCGTCCTTGATCTCTGTGAAGGAATCAACACACTTCCGCCCTCAATCTTGAATCAGATCTGCCTTTTTGCAGTCTGCGAGCGCCAACACTTTTCGAAAAATGACCGACAACAACACAGATACACCCGAAGAATCCGACGAAACCACCGAAGCCACCGCTGCTGAAGTCGTCGAAGAAACTGCCGCAGAAACTGAAACACCTATCGTTAAAGTCACGCCTCTTGAGAAAGCCGAAGCCGAAGCCGCAGAGATGAAATCTCGCTGGTTACTCTCAGTCGCGGATATGGAAAACTACCGCAAGCGTATCGGCCGCGAAAAGCAGGACATCATTCGCAGTGCTGGAGCTAGCGTAGTTGAATCACTCCTGCCAGTTCTCGATAATATGAAGCTCGGCCTGCAGGCTGCCGAAAATCATCCCGAAGCGAAGGACGTCACCCTCGGCTTTAAAATGGTCGATGATCAACTCAAGCGTGCCCTCAGCGAGCAAGGCCTCGAAGAGCTCATTCCAGACGGCGAAGCCTTCGACCCGAATTTCCACGAATGTATTTCACATCAGTCATCGAGCGAAGTGGAGGAAGACAAAGTCATCCAAACCGTCCGTGCAGGTTATCGCCTGAATGACCGACTGATTCGCGCCGCGAGCGTGATCGTTTCCAGCGGTCCTGAAAAAGCATAACTCCTTTTAGACCAACATGGCACAAGCAGATTTATACGAAACCCTCGGCGTCGCACGCGATGCGTCCAGCGATGAACTAAAGAAGGCCTACCGCAAGCTGGCAGTTAAATATCATCCAGATAAAAACCCAGGGGATGCTGTTGCAGAAGCAAAGTTCAAAGAGATCTCCTCTGCTTACGACAATCTAAAGGACCCCGACAAGCGCGCGGCCTACGACCGTTACGGACACGCCGCCTTCCAAGGTGGCATGGGCGGCGGCGGTGGCGGTGGTGGCCACGATCCGTTCGACATGTTCCGCGAAGCCTTTGGCGGTCGCGGCGGCGGTGGCGGCGGTGGCGGAATCTTCGACGAATTTTTCGGCGGTGGCGGGAGCCAGTCCGCTGGCGGAGCAGCTCACGGCTCGGACCTTCGCTATGACCTAGAGATTTCCTTAGAAGAAGCCGTCAAAGGCTGCGAAAAAGAGATCCGCTATCGACGCCCGATCGAATGTAAGAAATGTCACGGCGAAGGCGCCGAGCCCGGCTCGAAGAAGGTGACCTGCTCGACTTGTGGTGGCGCAGGGCAAGTATCGTCCAACCGCGGCTTTATTAGTTTTCGTCAAGTCTGCCCTAGCTGCCAAGGCGCGGGGCAAACGATCGAGAAGCCTTGCAGTAACTGCCACGGCGAAGGCCGCGAGATGGATACCAGCACCGTCAAGGTTCGTATTCCTGGTGGCGTCGCCACTGGCTCGAAACTTCGCTCTGCGGGTAAGGGCGAAGCGGGTCAAATGGGCGGCCAAGCGGGCGACCTCTACATCATCGTGCACGTCAAAGAACATGAGCTCTTCGAGCGCCACGACCATGACCTTTTCTGCGAAGTGCCGATCAAGTTCACCCTCGCCGCACTCGGCGGTTCGATCAACGTGCCGACCCTGTTCGGCAAGGGCTCACTCAAAATCCCTGCTGGCACGCAGACTGGTACGACTTTCCGCCTGCGCGGCCAAGGAGTCCCGCACCTACGTGGCAATGGCAAAGGCGATCTACTGATCCGCATGCAAGTGGAAGTGCCCACCAAGCTCTCTGCTGACCAAAAGAAAAAGCTCGAGGAGTACGCCGACGCGTGTGGCGATCCGGCCAACCCGATGGGCGAATCTTTTGTCGAAAAAGCGAAACAATTCTTCCGCTAGGCCGCTAACGCGGGTTTACAAGTTATCGGTTCTTTAGTTTCAGTTGATCAAAAATTAAAACCGAAAACCAAATAACAGATAACCAAACAACTCTAACTACATGGCTTATCCAATCGTAATTCTCGGCTCTGGCCGCGGCACCAACGCTGAGGCTCTGTTAAAGGCAGAAGCCAACAAGCAACTCGGCGCGGCAAAGATTGCAGCGATCATTAGCGATCACGAAGACGCGGGCATCCTTGAGCTAGGGCAAAAATATCAAGTGCCCGCGATCTACATCGATCCGAAGCGTAAAGGCGCCCGGCTGAGCGACGAAGCCGAGCAAACTTACATCGAACGGATCGCATCGTTCTCGCCAAAGCTCATCGTGTTGGCGGGCTTCATGCGAATAATCAACCGCCCATTCATCGAAGCCTTCGAGGGGCGCATGATCAACCTGCACCCAAGCCTGCTGCCGAGTTTCCCGGGCATGAATGGCATCGGCCAAGCCTTCGAGCACGGCGTAAAGCTCACTGGTTGCACCGTACATTGGGTCACACCAGCACTCGATGCCGGCCCGATCATCGACCAAAAAGAAGTGCGTATCGAAGAACAAGATACACTCGAATTACTCGAAAAGAAGGTCCATATTGTTGAGCACCAACTGCTGCCTGATGTCGTCGCCCGCCTGAGTAAGGGTAAGATCAAATCATTGTAACCATTAACGATCTAGCACTACTCGGTAGCGCGCATTGCCGCACGCTAAATGCTCCTGCACTCGCGGTTCAGTCACAGCATCTAACTCGTACTGCACTTTTTTATACTAATTAACATGAGCACACAAATTGAACTTCGCACCATCATTCCCGACGAAATGGCTGACCTCCTTGACGGTCACTTTTTCGAAATCGAGTCCGCCCACTGGGGTATCATGCAAAAGGAGATCAACGACCCTTTCGAAGTCTTCGGTATCTTCGCCGACGCCAAGACCGCACACGCGGCACTCGCCGAGCTACGGATCGAGTTCCCTAATTTGCCCGAGACATTTACCGAAACCGTGATTGAAGATGCAGATTGGCAAAATGCGTATAAAGAGTTCGTCAAGCCATGGAGCGATCGACAGTTACACTGGATTCCGCTCTGGGAGCGCGACAACCTCAATGCGCCCGCCGGCGCCGCGGTCGTCTATCTCGATGCTGGCATGGCCTTTGGCACAGGCGCTCATGAGACGACACGCCTGTGTGCGCGTCGCCTGCAAGACTATCGGGACGCCCACATTAGCGAACTCAACACGCTCGAAGTGATCGACGCAGGTTGCGGCTCTGGCGTGCTCGCACTTTCGGCTTCAGTGCTTGGATTCAAAAAGATCCTCGGCTTCGACTTCGATCCCGAAGCGATCGTCGTTTGCCACAGCAACGCCAAAGAGAATGCGCACATCACAAAACTCGAATTTGAAGTCGCCGATTTGGAAAAAGGCCTCAAGGACCGGCAAGCCGACTTGTTACTGGCGAATATTCAAACCGACGTGCTGATTCCACACTGCGATCCCGTCGTGCATGGCGTCAAATCAGGCGGCACTTTAGCGCTCAGTGGCATTCTGGTCAAAGAGCTCGACCTTGTGCGCTCGCACTACGAAGCCAAATTTGCCGAACTGCGCCCAGAAGACACATTCCGGGTAGATTCGCGCCAAGACGGCGAATGGGGTGACTTGCAGTTCGTCTTGGCGTAATACTACCAGATTAAGGGCTGTAGATTTCGCACTATTCCGTGCTTGCGATATAAAACAAGACACTCACATAATACTCTTCAATGCAAAGTATTGGCGAACGATTTGAAGAAGCACGTAAGCGCAAGGGGATTTCTCTGCGCGAGGCAGCTGAGGCGACTAAAATCCGTAGCGACTTTTTGGGAAACATCGAACAGAACAAGTTCAATTTCGATCTCCCTGAGATCTACAAGCGCGGATTCCTCAAAAACTACGCACGCTACCTTAAGCTCGACCCTGAAAATATCCTCACGGACTACAGTGCACATTTACTAAGTAAATCCCGCAACAGTACCAAGGGAGCCGAACTGTTCGGCAGCATGGACGTCAAAGGAACATCGACTGAGCCGGCGGGTGATCAAAACGAAGAACCTTCCTACGGCAGAATTTCCGCTAATGCTCCTGCAGGCGAAGCCGAGGAAGGCGAGCCAAACCTTGAAGACGAGAGTGATAAGATTTTTTACATCAAAGCGGGCCTAGTTGCCGTCGGTACACTCGCGCTCGTCGTGGTCATCTTTAGTCTGATTAAAGCAATTTTAGGTAGTGGCGACGATTCTGTGATTGAAATCGAAGATCTACGCGATCCTGCTGCGATCACCGAAACTGCTGAATCAACCGAGCCGAGCAATCCGGCAAGCCCCGAAGAAAGCATCACTCTGATTGCCAGTGGCAATGTTTACGTACTCGTCAAACAGCGTAATGACAACCAAGAGCTCTTTCGAAAAACACTCAGTGGCGGCGAAACTGTCACGCTCGCCAAAAGTGGCCCGGTCGACATCTTATTTACCGCAGGTGAGAATCTAGTAATCGTTAATCCGGCCGGCGAAAAGCTACGTCCCAAGGGCGAAGGCACGGCAAAGATTTCGATCCCGTAGGGGATTCGATTTGTAGGGCTTGAGAATTGCTCAATGCCGCATCAGAGATGATTCGTGGAGGGCAACGCTCCGTCGTTGCCACCTAGTTGCGAATCGTTACAATCAATACACGTAAATGACGGAGCATTTCCCTCCAACATTTACATGCGAAATGGTATTAAACGATTTCTCTAAGGGAAACGTGTCACGGCAACAGAGCGCCGTGACTACAAATCCCCCTGCCCGTAGTGACTGGCTTTATACTAGAATGAAATCCCTTTAGTCTACACCGCACCCAGACGGCCGCAGTCCAACAGGCTTGCCCAACACCTCACCATACACAAAAGCAGTGCGTGCTGCCGCTGGATCACGTAAGACCGATCGAACTGAGCCGAGAGGCAAGCTACCGCGTGGCGAAGGTGTCTGCTCAATCTGATGCTTCGCTGCTGTAGACGAACGACGAGCCTGACGCCTGAGTGCTTCAGCGCGACGCTTGGTCGTTTCGATCTGTTCCAACCGAGCTTGCATTTGCTCTTCGTACACATTGTCCGACGCATCCCAAGAGAACCGATCATCCACTGCGGCCGCTTGAGGAGTCGGTTCCACGTGCGGTGCGCGCTGATGCGTTTCCTTGTGGCGCTCGACGACCTGCTTATGTCGCTCACGATGTGCCGCAACCGGCTCTGGTGAAGACGTAGGAGTGGCCGTCGCTTCTCGCCGCTGCATGATTTTGCGACGAATTGCTTCCTGGATCTGGCGCTGACGAGCGGCATCATCCTCACTGCCAGCAGATTCACGCGGCAAAGTCGACGGCCCCGGCGTATCCTCATCTTTACCCTTAAAGATCTGATTCCCAAAAAGGTAGATAGCCCCAAAGATAAGGCCACCGACGACTTTTAAAATCTCCTCTAAACTTTCCATATAATCTGTGGACTTGGGTGAGGTGAGGCGGCCACAACGACCGCCTCACTCATTCAAATGCTCTATTTCTTCTCGTCCCCCTTGGAGATCGAATCGCGCATATCCGTATCGGCTTTGATGTTGTTCATCTTGTAGTAGTCCATGACTCCTAGGTTGCCGGAACGGAAGGCTTCAGCCAATGCAAGCGGCACCTCTGCCTCTGCTTCGACGACTTTCGCCCGCATCTCTTCAACCTTGGCCTTCATTTCCTGCTCGAGTGCCACCGCAGCCGCACGACGCATTTCCGCCTTCGCTTGAGCAACGTTCTTATCGGCTTCCGCTTGAGACTCTTGTAGTTTCGCGCCGATATTTTCGCCCACATCCACGTCGGCGATATCGATTGAGAGAATTTCAAATGCAGTGCCGACGTCGAGGCCGCGCTCCAGTACCACCTTCGAGATACTATCTGGCGACTCCAGCACTGACTTATACGAATCAGCCGAGCCAATGGTCGTCACAATCCCCTCACCTACACGGGCAATAATCGTCTCTTCGAGCGCGCTACCGACGTAGTTATCGAGGTTGGAGCGGACCGTCACACGGGCGCGCGCCTTCACTTGAATGCCGTCTTTGGCGACACCATCAATCGTCGCTCGCCCGCTATCTGCGGCTGGGCACTCGATGACTTTCGGGTTAATCGAGGTGCGCACCGCTTCGAGCACGGACTTACCGGTGCCCTTGGTCGCAAGATCGATCGCACAAGCGCGCTGCCAGTCGAGGCTGATGTTGGCTTTGTCCGCGGCGATGATCGCCTGTACCGTTTGAATGACATTACCCTCGGCCAGATAGTGCGCTTCGAGATCGTTCGCGCTGACCTCAATGCCCGCCTTCACTGCAGTGATCCGTGCGTCCACAATCAACGAAGCTGGCACACGGCGCAGGCGCATCGCAATCAAAGTCGGGAAGCCGACAGTTGCACCCGACAGCTTGGCACGCAGCCAAGTCATAAAGAAGGTCGCAATGACCAACACGAGAACGAGAATGAGCAGCGCTAGAATTGCGGCCGCACCGAGTTGCCAACCAACTAAGGCGGCGAGAGGGAGGATGAATGTAGTCATAGTTTTTTAATGATTAATTTGAAATTGTCTTGGGCCACAACCGCAATCGCCTGATCACGCTCAATATAGCCATCTTGTGAGTAAGCTTCGTAGCTCTTGCCTTCGACCGCAATCTTTCCAGACGGATTTAGGCGAGTTAAAGTCATGCCTTCCTTGCCTATCACCGAATCTTCAGCAACCGCGGCACGCGTATGCCCTTCGATTGAAGACTTCAGGAAAAACTTTTGTCCGAACGAGGTCTTCCCAAGCAATTTGAATTCCACAAATACCAGTACTGTCATCAACAGAATCGTACCGAAGAAAACCGCACAGCCGCCGATAAGCCCATACGTATCGTAACCAATCCAAGAGGCTGCGAGCAGGCATAGTGCGGATAAAACGCCAAGAACTCCGCCGGGCAGCAGCACTTCGAAAAAAACCAACAGTAACGCAGCTGCGGTAAAGCCCAAAATCATACTCATGTCGCGACCGCCTCCACGATTAGCTCGAAATCACTGCTGCTGACGACTCGAATACTCGCACCACGCTCAATCATGCCGACCGAGCAATGTGCCTCATAGCGCTGCCCCTCAATCTCGACTCGACCACCTGGATGCAGCGGCGTGAGAGCGATCCCCTCGCGGCCTGCTTTCGGCAGTGTTGATTCCCTCGCTTCACGGATCGCCGGCCCATCGCCGCCCGCCGCGGTATTCAACACCAGTTTTCGCTCAATCGAAGAGCCCTTTAATAACCGCGACACAATCAACGCCCCGACCAATGCAATTGAAATGCCGAAAATAAGATGCACCAGCGGCTCGGCAAACATCTCAGGTGACAGCACCATACCATCGCCATCGCTACTAGACGGCCAATAATCGACCATCGTCCACAGCAATGAACTGATCATTAACGCCAATCCAGACAGTGCAAACACCACTGCCCCAGGAAAGAACAGCAACTCCACCAGCACCAGCAATACGCCTAGGACAAAGAAGAACACTGGCTCATTCCCTGCCAGCCCTGCCACATAGTGACTGGCAAAGAAAATCCCGAGCAAGATCAACCCGCCGATGCCAAAGATCCCAAAACCAGGGGTCTTAAATTCGATGAAGAGTAACAACGCGCCCAATCCCATTAGAACTGGAGCAATGGTATTCATCCACTTAGCGATTTCTTCTGAATAACTGATCTCAAAGTCACGGATCTCATAATTGCCCTCCCCCAATCGGGCATCAAGCAGGTCTTCAATCGAATCGTAGATTCCTTCACCCAACAGTTTATGCGGCGGCTCGCCATACTCCTTGACCGCTTCCGATGCGGTCAGGGTCAATAATTCCCCTGCTGGTTTGATTACTTCATCGCCAATTTTCAGCTCGAAGTCGGCGTCTAGCATCGCCCGCACCACGTCGGAGCGATATGGATAGTCCTCGGTGATCACGCGGATATTCGCACGTAAATAACTCTCGATCTTCTGCTTGGCGGTCTCTGCAACATCCTCGCCAGTCCCCTGAATCACTGCCGAAGCACCGATTTTACCACGTGGCGAAAAATAAATCTCCTGCGTCGCGGCCGCAATGAAAGAGCCTGCCGAGATCGCATCATCATTCACGTAAGTCGCGGTGATGCCGTCGAAACGATCCAGCATCTCCATCATTTCCAGTGTGACGTCCACCCGCCCGCCTGGGGTATCCATATCGAGGATCACCATGCCGACGTCGTTCACAATCGCCTCTTTCAAGCCACGCCGCAGGATATACAAATTTGGCGTGCCAATCGCGCCGGTAATCGGAATCACATAGGCATCCATTGGCATCGCAGTTGTTGGCGTTACTTTTTGGGCAAGCAAGCCAGCCAGCGGCAAACAGGACAACGTAAGGAGTAAAAGGCAGAAACGACAAGTCGCCATAGAATTTTAACAATGAAAAATTAAAGGCAGAAAGCAAGTGCGGACGGCTCAACTTATCTGTAATTGTGCCATCTCGCCCCGCGAAAAAGGGCTCAATCAAAACTCTCTTGCCCGGAAAACGATCACTAGCGACGCGAGCAAAGCCCTGACAAATTGTTCCACGATAATTGTTCCACAAGGCCAGCACCCGCGGTCGGTTGGCGCAGATAGCTTAAAGACAGAGGATTGCAATGTTCCACGAGGATTGTTCCACGCATTACGTACTGCCCCCTGCGGCACTCTCTACAATCTGGCGCTAGACAAGCGCAAAAAAGTTCTTTCAACTCTAGTCCAATGGATACGATTGATTATAACGGCATCACGTTGCATCGCTGGCACTGTGGCCCTTCGACCTTTCTCGCACGCCCTGAACTTGGCGCGCGACTAATGAACTGGAACCTCCAAATGCCTGACGGCACTGTGCGCGATGTCATCCACTGGCCCGAAGATGCCGATTTTGAGCGCTTTGATAAAGTGCGCGGTGGCAACCCAATCCTCTTCCCGTTCTGCGGACGCAGCTACCACGCGGGCGAGATAGGCTATTGGCCTGATCGGGACGGCACAGTGCGGCCGATGCCAATGCATGGATTCTCGCGCAATGGCAGATTCACCGTGGTCGCGACCAACGAGGCTGGCTTTACCGCAGAACTACAACCAACCGCAGCAGACCACGAAGCTTACCCCTATGATTATCGCTTCACCGTACGCTATGAATTCAGCGAGCTGAAACTACGAGTCACACTGACGCTCGAGAATTTAGACCACCACCCGATCCTCTGGTCGGCGGGGCACCACTTCTATTTTACATTACCTTGGCGCGACGGATCAACGCGTGGCGACTACCAGTTTAAGATTCCCGCTAAAGAGTGCTACATCCAGAACGGCGACGGGGCACTCGAGCCAGTCAAACCCTTTGCCAAACAGGGCTCTTTTGGCAGCATCGAGAACAGCAATCGTATTTTCACCAAATTGCACGGCTCTTCGACCACCTTCGGCCCAAACGACGGCAGCGAGGATATCCACATAAATATTTTGCAGGATACCGAGACCGCATCACCGGCGAATGCGGTGCTTCTTTGGACAGAGTTCAAAGATAGCCCATTTTACTGCGTCGAGCCATGGATGGGGCCGCCCAACGGCGCCGAGCACGGCAAAGGCCTGCATACAGTGGCGCCTGGCGAGCGCTCCAGCTTCACAGTTGAGGTGACGGTTTAATCGTCGCAGCTGCTCGCGCGCACTCAATCCTGGCATAAAGCCCGTCGCTGCGAAAAGTGTAGTGCACTGACTTTGTGGCGCGAATCAAGGGCTCGAAACACAATAAAGACTCTTCCGCCGCTCCCAAAGCCGGCTCGCAGCCTTATTTTATGCAAAATGAGGCGGGAAAGGCCCTAAAATTAACTCTGGATATACGCTACCGCAGCGTCACAATGCGTCGGAAGTTTAAAGTCATTTAGACACACCCGTTATGAAAATCATCATCGTTGGCGCCGGCGAAGTCGGCCACAATCTTTGCACAACACTCGCTGCCTCTGGGCACGACGTGACCCTCATCGAACGCTCTGCACAACGTTGCGAGAAGCTGGATGAGGAGCAGAACGCGCGCATCATCTCTGGCAACGGCAGTTCTGCGCGCCAATTGATCGAAGTCGATGTGGCGGAATGCGACGCCTTTCTAGCGATGACCAGTGATGACCGCACCAACATCATCTCCTGTTCTCTCGCCAAAGGGCTGGGGGCTAAAAACACGATCGCCCGTATTCATGACGAGACTTACAGCGATAACTCGGTGATTAACTATCAACTGCACTTCGGCATCGATCTTCTAGTAAATCCGGAAGCGATCTGCGCCGTAGAACTGGCTAAAGAGATTCGTGGTGCCGGTCGCGTGGCCGTAGAAAACTTCGCCCGCGGACAGATCGAAGTACAGCAACAGCGTGTCGCTGCGGGCTCTCGCCTAATCGGCAAGCAACTCAAGGACCTAAAATTCGACCCTCGTGTGCGGATTGGCTACATTCAACGCGACGGTAAGAGCGAGATCGCCAGCGCAGAGAGCACGATGCAAGTGGACGATCTGGTCACGCACTTCGGCCACCCTGAAGCCCTGTTTGCCCTGCGCCAAAAATTCGATCCAAAACACAAAGCCGATCTCTCTCGAGTCGTGCTCTTCGGAGCCAGCGAGACTGCAATCAATTTGATTCAGCTGCTAACCAATCCACGCTTTAAAATCCGTGTAATCGAGAAAAACCCCGAGACTTGTCGCGCACTGGCTGAGCGCTTTCCACACATCACAGTAATTCATGGTGATGCTACCTCACTACGTCTGCTCGAAGAGGAACAAATCGGCAGCGCCGACTATTTCGTGGGCTGCACCAAAGACGATGAGGAAAACATCCTCACCTGCATTCAAGCCTCTAAGCTCGGCGCCAAACACGTGCAACTGGTGATCAACAAGGGCGACTATGATGAGCTACTCGGGATGCTAAAGACGACGCTGGCGATTGAAGTGGTCGTCTCACCGCGCCGTGCCACTGCCGAATTCATGCTCCGCACCTTATCCACAGAAACCGTAGCGACCCTCGCCGATTTACCGAGTCAGGGAGTACGCATACTCGAAGTACGCATCAGCCACTCCAGTCCATGCGTCGGGCGTAGCGTCAAAGATCTGCAATTTCCACGCGGCAGCCTATTGGTCGCTTTACAACACAAATTCAAAGCCAAAGTCCCCGCAGCAGATGATGTCATTCTTGCAGGCGATCGAATCGTCGTCGCGGTTAACCACGAGCACGAAAAAGCACTGCTTGAGCGCCTCGTCTAAACTGTGAATACCGCAATCATTTATAAGCTGCTAGGCATGGTGCTGCTGGCTCTGGCCGGAGCCTTCGGCCTCTGCGTCATGGCGGGGCTCGCCAACGGCGAGACCTTTGCCGACCAATCCTTGCAAGCCTTCGTGACCTCGATAGGAATAACTTTTGCGCTGGCCGCGCTCTTTCTGCTGCTCGGCCGCAACGGGCAAGCCAAGCTCTTTCGTCGGGAGGCACTCTGCGTCATCGGGCTATCATGGATACTCGCGACCATCGTTGGCGCGATTCCATATCTCCTCATCGTCGAGCACTGCGATATATCCGACGCGATCTTTGAGAGTTCATCTGGGCTCACCACCACTGGTGCGACCGCCTTCCCGAAGTTTTACGAGTTCCCGCATAGTCTGTTGTTTTGGCGCTCACTCAGCCAATGGGTCGGCGGCCTAGGGGTGGTCGTATTTTTCGTCGCAATCCTTTCCTCGCTTGGTGCCGGCGCAAAAATCCTGTTTAGTAATGAGTCTTCGGGTACGTCGGCAGACTTTGATCACGGCCGCATCCAGAGTGGCGCGTTCTACCTGATGCTCTATTACTTGGGCCTTTCAGTTACCTGCATGGTCGCCTATGTGATGGGAGGAATGAATTGGTTCCAAGCGATCAACCACGCGATGACCACGATCGCAACGGGTGGGTTCAGCACCGAACCCATGAGCATCCAGCAGTTTCAGAGTCCGACAATCGAATGGATCTCGATCGTATTTATGACGATTTCAGGCACGACTTTCGTCTTCGCCATACAGCTGCTTCGCGGGCGCACCAAGGGATTAGCCAAACACAATGAGATCTACTGGTTCTACGTAATACTCCTCACTAGCACTGCGCTTCTGACGCTCTACTTGGTCGAGCTCACCGGAGAGCTCCCAGACCACAACAGTATCCGCGCCGCAGCCTTTCAAGCCGTCTCCATTATGACGACGACTGGCTATTCGACCATGGACTACGACACCTGGTTGCCCTCGGCCAAAATGTTACTGCTTATTTTGATGTTAATTGGAGGCTGTTCAGGTTCGACCAGCGGCGGAGTTAAAGTGGTGCGCGTTGTGATCGCGTTACGCGCCGCAGTGCAAAGCGTCACTCAATCCTTCCGCCCAAATGTAACTAAGCCGATGCGGATGGGCGGCCAAACCCTCAGCCAAGGGGCGATTAACAGCGTTATCATCTTTCTAATGCTCATGTTATTTCTAGTGGTCGCATCGATGCTCTTTATCGCATCCAATGAGCCCGAACTCACTTTCGTGGGCTCATTCTCGGCAGTTCAAGCGACCTTATTTAATATTGGTCCAGGCTTCGACGCCGTCGGCCCCACCCAGAATTTTCATTTTTTAAGAGATTCCACCAAAGTATTCCTTTCTTTACTGATGATCCTCGGGCGCCTTGAACTATACGCCGTGCTCGTTCTATTTTCTCCATCGGTGTGGAAACGATTTTCATAGCCGAGGGCGGCGTGGACCGCAGTGACTAAGCTCAGTGGCACTAAACAAGGAAGTTCATCGTCAATTAGTGGGTATATAAAGGAAGGGGGCGACTCGCCCTCCTTTTGCAGCAACTGGGGGTCAATGTGGGCGAGTCGCCCACACTCCTATCGCGGTCAATGGCTCAAATCAGCCCCCCATCAAGTGCATTTTCAATAGCATGTCCCTAACAAGGGTATGTCCCTAACAAGGGCAGCGAGTAAAGGAGGGAGGGCGACTCGCCCTCCTTTGCAGCAACTAGGGTCCATGTGGGCGAGTCGCCCTCTTTTTGCAACAACTGGGGGTCAATGTGGGCGAGTCGCCCACACTCCTATCGCGGTCAATGGTTCAAGCACCCCCACCACGTGGGCCCTTTCCCTCCGAAATAAAATGGGCTGTCGTTTCAATCGAAACTTACCCACTCATCGACGATGAGCCAAAAAAAGCCCGCGAGTCATCGCGGGCTTTAGAAATTGATTCGGCAACAAGCGGATCAGTCCTCGCCATCTTCGCCAATCGCTTCAACTGGGCAGCCTTCGAGCGCTTCCATGCACAGTGCGATGCCCTCGTCGTCATTCGCCTCGGGTTGCTTGTGCACAAAGGAATACCCTCCGTCTTCGTTACGGGTGAAGAAATCCGGAGCAGTTTCGCGGCACAGATCACAGTCAATGCATTGCTCATCAACATAGAACTTCCCCTTAACATTTTCCGGCCATTTTTCGTCTAATTCTGCCATGCTGCGAAAATTGATACTTTCTGTTGCGAGTCAAGCGGGAAGCCCGCCGAGACTCATTTGCTTCAAATCAGAAGCTTCGATTGCAATTCGAGTAGAATCCCTATTTCTTGTGATACTCGTATACACGGGAACGCGCTGCTTTCAATGCGGTCTAGTAGTATGCGAAACCATTTACGTTTAAATTTCTATGCTCTACGACCGCCCGTATATGCGCCAAGCCCCTGAGGCTGTCGCCAAGCAGACCAGCGCAGTGACGATCCTCCTCATTGTGACGATCAGCATTTTTGTGCTCCAGCAAGTACTGAATGTCAGTTTCCCGGGAACTGGGGGTCGTCAGAATTCGTTTCTCACTGACTGGTTTGCATTGAGCGCAGACAACTTCAAAGACCTCAAAGTCTGGACCGTCTTCAGCTATGCTTTTCTGCACAGTACCACGACGATTCTGCACATTCTGGGTAATATGCTGGGCCTGTTTTTTATCGGTCGAATTCTGGAGCCCATGCTCGGGAAACAACAATTTCTGATCCTCTATTTTAGTGGTGCAGTGGTCGGAGCACTTACTTATCTGCTGTTTCATTTTAACGGCAATAATACCGTCGTCGGCGCCTCAGCAGCAGTGTTTGCGCTCCTCGCTTTCTTTTGTCAGCGCCACCCCGAGCAGCCTATTACGCTGCTGCTGTTTTTCATTATTCCATTAACCGTTAAACCAAAGTGGCTCTTTTGGGGACTCCTAGGCTACTCTATCTACGCACTAATCTTTACCGAACTGAGCGGCACTGCACACGTCGCGCATTCCGCGCATCTCGGCGGCTTCCTCGTAGGCGTGCTCTACTTTCGCTTTGTCTACAATGGCAACTCCTCCTTTACTGCGACTCGCAAGCGGCCAAGTATCGAAATGCCGGAATGGTTTAAGCGCCGTAACAAGACCGCGGCTCAGACCAGCTATCAAGTGAATCGGCCGACAGCGAGCAACCAAGACCTGCAGAAAGAGGTCGATCGTATTTTAGATAAAATCAATGCCTCTGGCTTTGGCTCGCTCAATCCTGCAGAAAAAGCGACCCTCGACCGAGCTAAGGACATCCTTAGTAAATAATCACAGCTGCGGCGCGCCGCAACGCCACATATTTCTCTAGACACTTACCTACTTGTTAATGACTTCTACATTTACTACGATTGCCCGCCTTGGCTGTTTCACAGTCGCCGCTCTCACGCTCCAAGCCCCTGCTTACGCTGGATTTGAGCAGACCAAAGAAATGGCGGACCAAACCCGCTGGGTGATGAACACCATCAATTCCCGCCATTATCTACACGGCAAGATGGAGAAGCTCAACGGCACCGAGATCGTCGAGGCCTTCACCGAATCGTTCGACTATGGCCGCATGTATTTCCTGCGTAGCGAGGTCGATGACTTCGTCTTCCGCTTCGGCAATGCGATGGAAGACTTCCTACAGAAAGGCAACCTCTACGCAGCCTTCGAAATCTACGCAGCCTATCAAGCCAATGTCCAAGACCGCACCGATTGGGCTTACCAACGACTGACCCAAGACTTCGATTTCAGCCTAGACGAAAGCTTCACCCCCGACCGCCGCGAAGCGAAATGGCCCGCCACTGAGGCGGAGAGCAACGACCTATGGGAGCGCC
>Ga0209833_1000737_pt1 | contig 23109 bp, 17 predicted proteins | sample COGITO_mtgs_1105_3_FD_184797 | JGI IMG/M metagenome (GOLD analysis project Ga0209833, IMG submission 184797) | Pelagic marine microbial communities from North Sea - COGITO_mtgs_110506 (SPAdes) (version 2) | ecosystem: Environmental > Aquatic > Marine > Epipelagic ... | reverse complement strand
TTTCTAGGTGTTTAGTGACCACATCAGCAAGATTGTCGTGTTCGGCCGCTTGGTTGCTAACTACGCTGCGCGACTTAGATAAAGGCGTCTTGGATAAGGGCGACTTAGATAAGGTCGGCTGTGATAGTGGTATATCTGATTTCATAAAGTTGGACTAATAGGTTCTGAACGAATAAAGACATGGTATAACGTCATCTGTTTATTATCATCTTTTGAAGCGTGTTTAATAAAATATACCAATGCCTGTTGCCTTTTTTTATCGATATCAATATCAATGAATATTGACTTATAAGAATAGAGAGACAAAGTGATGCAAAAAGATTGTCGCCCTTATTGGGTAAAAAAAACCTATTTAACACTGCGCAGTTGGTATGTTGAAAATTATTTACGGCCGAATTTTTCTTCAATGGGTGAATATGGAACGTTTATGGGACCATGGTATATCAATGTCAGTGGTGACGATATATCGCTAGGCCAATGCGCCACCATTGTTGCTGAAACAGACCGTCATGTTTCACTGGGTATTTGGGGTGCAACACCCGGTGAAGGAAAAATAGCGATAGGTGATTATGTGATGATTTCGCCAGGGGTTCGCATTAGTGCAGCCGAGAGTATTACCATTGGCGATAGTTGCATGATAGCCAATGGCGCTTATATTACGGATTCGGATTGGCACGGGATTTATGATCGCGTCTCGCATACTCAAGTCAGCAAGCCGGTAACTATTGCTGATAATGTTTGGATTGGTGACCATGCCACTGTTTTAAAAGGCGTGACTATTGGTGAAAATAGTGTGGTGGCTGCTGGCGCAGTAGTGACTAAAGATGTTGCGGCCAATACGATTGTCGCGGGTAATCCAGCAATAAAAATTAGAGATCTTGATCCGCATGCAGATTTTAAAACACGCGCTGATTTTTTTTCTGATCCGATAGCGTTGCAAAAACAATTTGATGATCTCGACCGCATGGTGTTACAGGGGAATTATTTCTGGCCATGGATATTGGGTTTTTTTTGGCCGAAGTCAAAAAAGATAAGTTAATTAATGGTCGTTAGTGGAATCTTCCTGGCTTGGTTTTTGCGGTATAGAAACACTAAAGCAAGATCCTTTTCCAACCTCACTGTCGAGTTTTATTTTTCCGCCTAGCAATTGGGTGAAGTGCATCGTAATTGAAAGTCCGAGGCCGGTGCCTAAAAACTGTCTTGTTTCACTGCCGTCAATTTGTCTGAACGGTTCAAAAATAATATCTTGCTGCTCTTGATTAATACCTATGCCGGTATCGCGGACGTCAATTAATAAGTGCTGGTTTTTAATAGCTGCCGATAGAGTAATGGTGCCTTCGTGAGTAAATTTAGCCGCATTACTTAATAAGTTTAGTAATATTTGAAATAATTTTTTCTCGTCTACTAAGAATTCATCGTCGGCTTCATTGGTTATTATTTTTAATGCATTATTATTTTTTTCAATCATCGGTGCTACGGTATCGACAGCGCGACTTAATAATGATTTTATGTTGACATTCTGGCTGCTAACTTCCATTTTTCCGGCTTCTATTTTAGAGATATCTAAAATAGAATTTATCAAACTTAAAAGATGATCGGCATTGTGGGTAATTTTATCAACGTCTTTTTCGCAATTAAATATACCTTCATCTTCTAGTACTTCTTTAACGACTTCTGTGTAGCCCAAAATACTTTGTAGTGGTGTTCGAAGTTCATGCGTTATGTTGGCTAGAAATTCTGACTTATGTCGATTGGCTTCTAATGCTGTATCTCTCGCCTGTACTAATTCGCTTGTTCTTAATGCTACTTCAGTTTCTAGTAAATCTTTTTGTCCGCGAAGCTTTTGATCTCGCTCTGCGAGTTTAGAAATCATTTGATTGTATACGTCGGCAATCTTGATAACTTCTAGTGATGCTTCAGGATCTATCTCTGTGCTTTTATAAGCGCCGTCGGTGGTTTCTTCCATAACGCTGGTTAATTCATTCATCGGTTTTAGTAAGCGTCGTAAAGTGAGGCTTAATATAATCGCAAATGCAAAGCCATAACCCAAGCCCACTACTAAGTTGCGTAAAAATATATCGAGTTGAAAGCTGCGCACTTCGGAGGTATCGACTTGTATAACAACATAGCCTAAATAAGTTTCTTCAATTTCATCATCCAATGTTAAGTCAGGATCAGAGTCGTCATTGAAGACGGTGTAAACCGGCGCAGCTATTTGCCACGTTGCCTTGCTACTTGGAAATAATCGGGCGCTGCTGTCTAACCATTTTGACTTATCGAGTGAAGATAAGATTTTTTCATTTGTTTCACCTTCATCGAGTAGGATGGTATTTTCAGCACTAATAATGGCAACGTGTTTAATGCTGGGGAAATTGAGTGTCGCGAATGCAGCTTCTTTAGCATTTTCACCGCTATCGTAAAGTAAGGCGAGCGCACTGAGTTGAGCGAAGTTTTCAGTGGCTTGAATACCTTCACGCTCATAAAAGCGGGAGATCATGGTGCTGGCCATATAGGAATAAGCAAACGCGGCAATAATGGCGAGTGCAAAACCGGCTATAGAAAAGCGTGCAAATAATTCTGCCTGAAAGCTGCGGCTTTTCCTTTTTTTTATTTTACGCTGATTGAGTGAGGTAGGCTCTTCTAATATTTCCATTGTTCAATCTACCGTTGAGTAGGAAATATTTTGTCAAATCTAGCGCGTTCTTTCGCATTTAATCTAATGCCAATGTGAGAGCTAGTTCGAAGGTTAATAGCAAAATTTAAATTCTCTGTGCCAACAATCCTATCAATGTCTTCTCCTTTAAAATGAAGGGTAGCAAATTGCGCGAGTTGACCTCCCATTTTTTTATGTTCGGGATAAACGGCAACAAATCCACCAAGCTTTGTATGTGAAGGATTGTTTGATATTACTGCTAGTTTTTTACTCCAAGCTTTTTCTAGCAATAGCGGTAAAATTGTTTTTGATGGAACAACACTGCGAAGCGGTATCCAAACTGCTGAGGTTTTTGGTGTCGCATCTTTGAGTAGCTGTTCGTAAAGCTTAACGCCGTCTTTCATATTTGTGGCGGGATAGCCAATAATTTTTAAATCATAATCGGCTGCAATTTTTTGCGCGCGCGCATACCACCAGCCATTAATTTCTTCGTTATAAACAAGCCTTATATTTTTTATGTGTGGGGCTATATGTTTGAGTTCTTTAAATGCAGGTGCTGGATCACCGGTTAAGCTAACGGTGGGTATGCCGTTAGGTTTGCCTGATATGCCCCCGGCAATAATTAAAATGTCATTTGTTAATGCCCTAGCGAGTTTGTAGCTTCTATTTCCCACCGCAATAATCAATTGGCTTTGGTTAGCCTTAATTTTTTCTTCTACAGCCGCGATATCTTCTTTGCTGCTTATCGCAATGGTGGAGACCTCAAGCTCTGGATGGGAGGCGATGCCAGAAATTACTTCGTCATAAATCATTTTGGCTGCGCCTGTGGCAATCGGCAAAATGACGGTGGTTTTGATGGGTGCTGTAGTGTCATTTGCGGCAACGGCATTTTGGCTAAGCAGGGTACTTATGAGCAGGGTATTTATGAGCAGGCACAGAAAAGCCATCACACTGACGGTTTTTTTGGTCAGGCGATGGCTGAAATCGAAAAGCGTGAATTTAGACGCTATATCGTTACTCAATGGTACCCAGCATCCATGATTTGGTCTTTCTCCAATAATACGGTCTTTAGTAGTAAGTGATTGAAATAAGTCGTTTTGCTGTTCTTTAAGTTTGGCAGATTTTCATTATTTTGCCTTAGGCATTCTGATGTATTTTAATTGATCTGTGAATTTTCCATTAAAACCAACAATTTAGGTGACAATGTGAATGTAAAGCTGTAAAAATGTGTCGTATAGTCGATTAAATATCCAGCTTCACAAGATGAATAAAAGATTTTTATATGACTTCACTCATTCAGGATGACAAGATAAATGACTGAAATTCACCCGATTTTGGCGGGCAAAGATAAGTCAGCCGCGGTTGGTAAGCCAGCTTTTACCTATGCGGACCTGATTGTTGATTATTTGAGCCAAATCGATGTCGAGTACGTTTATGGTATTCCCGGCGGTGCTATCGAGGCCTTGTTCGATGCTTTGGCTCGCCGCGGCAAAGGTGAAATTCCTCAGTCAGCTATTCATCATCATCGCGCACTTGAGCGCAAAAAATCTCGATCATCAAATGGCCCTCAGCTGGTTGTTTCGCGCCATGAGGCCGGCGCCGCATTTATGGCCGATGGCTATGCTCGATCGACGGGCAAGTTAGGTGTTTGCTGTTCAACAACCGGCCCAGGTGCGACCAATCTAATCACCGGTGTGGCTAATGCTTATGTCGACCGCGTGCCGATGTTAGTGATTACCCCGCAAACGGCATTACCCAGTTTTGGCCAGCAAGGTTTTCAAGAATCATCGAGTGATTTAGTCGATGTAGTTTCTATGTTTGATCACTGTACGCGTTATAGTTCATTGGTATCGCATCCTGATCAACTAGAAGGTAAGTTATTCACTGCGCTCTCAACGGCGTTTAGACGCCCGCGTGGCCCTGTTCACTTAAGTATTCCTGCCGATATTTTATCGTTGCCGGTGCCGAATGCCGCGGCCAGCTTTAATGTAGCCACGCTTTTACGTGAGCCTGTTGCGGTTGATGACGGAAGTTACCATGCACTGTTAACCGCCGTAGAAGCTACGCGCGTTAAGGGTCGTGGCATTACTATTTTTATTGGTGAAGATTGTGGTGAAGCGGCCACTGAAATTTTGCAATTTGCCGATTTAGTGGGTGCCAACATAGTCACTTCGCCAGCCGGTAAGCGCTGGATAGGTACTGGCCATCCACGTTATTGCGGTGTATTTGGCTTTGCCGGTCATGATAGTGCAAGACGAGCCTTAACGGATGATACTGTCGACTTAGTGATGGCGGTAGGCACTAGTTTTAATGAATTGGATACGGCCGGCTGGGATACGCAAGCATTATTAAATGACCGTTTAGTGCATGTGGCTTCATCGGTCGCGAGTTTTGATCGCTCTCCTATGGCCTATTTGCATGTTTACGGCAATCTACGCGCCTTATTCAGTCAGTTAGTTTCTGGCTTAGATGCTAAGTATATTGCTTACCGCAATTACTCCATGCCTGAATCCGCCTCTATGGAGCCTGCTCAGCAATTAGCGCATGATTTGATTCCTGCACGCATTGATATTTGTGAACCTGAAAAGCTTCTCTGCGATGTATTGCCCATTAAACCTCAGCGTTTAATGAATGAGTTGGTAAAGAAATGTGCACCTAATTCGCGCTTCTTTATTGAAACCGGTAATGCTTGGAGTTGGGCAACGCATTATATGCACCTGAAATCGGCAGATTCTTTCTTTATTGCCATGGGTTTTGGCGCTATGGGTTGGGCTATTGGTGCCGTTATTGGTGCGGCGCTCGGTAATCGAAAATCACCTGTGGTGTGTATTACCGGCGATGGTGCTTATTTAATGTCTGGGCAAGAGATTACCGTAGCGGTAGAGCATAAGTTACCGGTAATTTACGTAATACTGAACGATAAAGCCTTGGGTATGGTTAAGCATGGCCAGCGCTTGAATAAAGCAGAAGAGATAGGGGCAGATTTGCCATCTGTCGATTTTGCGGCGCTAGCGCGTTCAGTTGGTGTAAAAGCCCATACTATTGAGTGTTGGGAAGATCTGAGTGATATTAATGACGATGAGTTAGCGGGTTTATCTGGGCCGTTATTACTTGATGTCTTAATCGATGGTGACGAAATACCCCCTATGAAATCACGTTTAACTGTACTTCAAGATGCTAAGCACGAAGTTGACCTGTCTAGTTTGTAGCAGGTCACCACTTCACTACGCGACTCTGCAATATTTAGACAATTTGCCGCCTTATCTTAATATTCATCCTTAATAAAAATGTTAGTTTTCTAGAACTTGTAGAAGCCTTGTGTGTGATTTTGAGAAAATGTTCTATAGTTTTAGTCTAGAGATTTTTTTTAAAGCATTGAAAACACAGTCGATTACAGAATGATCGATTAATTGGGATGTAAAGTGGACAGCTACTTTAGCCACTATTAGCCACTAACTTTAGCCCCACTAACTTTAGCCACTAATAGCCACTAATAGCCACTACAGACAAGGAAGGCTCAACCAAGTAAAACGAGAGCTGAAAATGAACACTATAAAACTAATATTCTTACTTGTTGTTGCTTACTGCCCAATGTTATTTGCGCAGATTGAAGATGACATTGATGAGTTAACAGGGCTTTACGGCGATGAAGAGCTAATCAGTATTGCTACCGGCACAGCAAAGTCTATCCGGTTTGCACCTTCGGTTGCCTCCGTGATTACCATTGATGACATTCAGCGTTCAGGTGCCAGAACATTGGCTGAGGTTTTGGAATCTGTGCCAGGCATTCATATTTCTGATAGCGTATTGTTTGATGATGATTTGATTTCCATTCGAGGTGTTCACACTTCAAATAACCCACAGGTATTAGTGTTAATAGATGGCGTAGAAGTGCGTCATTTATTTACCGCTGCGCGTCCTGCTGGTTTTCGTTTGCCGTTAGGCAATGTGCATCGTATTGAGATTATTCGTGGACCAGGTTCGGCGATATATGGTGCAGACGCGTTCTCTGGTGTTATTAATGTAATTACAAAATCAGGGCAGCAAATAAATGGTACAGAATTTGGTGCGCGTTTTGGCTCTTTTGATAGTCAAGATGTCTGGTTGCAAGCAGGTTATTCAGCAGAAGATATAGATCTTGCTTTTAGTCATGAATACACGCGCTCTGATGGTGACGTAAATAGAATGATTGAGAGTGATGGTTTTGGTCGCTCTGGTGCTTTTCGTAGTGAATATGAAATATACAATACACAAGTAAAAGCCAGTTTAGGTAATTGGCATGTACGCTTGCATAACTGGCGGTTAAATAATGGCGGAAATGGTCCTGGTGGTGCACAGGTACTGGATGATTCTGGTAGTGTTGAAGCCGATTATTATCAGTTTGATTTAGGCTATAAATCTATTATCAGTGATGGCTGGCTGCTTGATGCTCGTGCTGGATATAATCAGAGTCAAACAGATATAGATAATGTGTTGTTTCCTGAGGGGACTACTATACCGATTGCTGCGGATGGTAATGCTGGGATGGGTACTGATCCCATTAGAGCTTTTGATAATGGTGTAATAGGTAATCCATCAGCAAATGCGGTCATCATTGATGCCGATATAGCCTTAACTTATGATCTGATGAGTAATCATGTGTTTAGGTTCGCTACAGGTTATACGCATGAAGATTTTGATACCAGCGAAACCAAAAATTTTGGCCCAGGCGTTTTGGATATAGCACACAATCCCAGTCAAACCGTTCCAACAAATATCGTTGATGTATCGAATACAGACTTTATATTTATTGAAGATGTGACACGTGAAGTTTATTATTTTTCGCTGCAAGATGAGTGGAAGTTGGCGGATGATTGGGAGCTAACGGCTGGAGTTAGATATGATGAATACTCAGATGTTGGGAGTACTGTTAATCCACGGCTAGCATTGGTTTGGGCGGCTGAATACAATCTAACAGCTAAGTTTTTGTATGGTCGCGCATTTAGAGCACCATCATTTACGGAATTATATTCGCAAAATAACCCAGCGCAATTAGGTAATCCTGATTTGGAGCCGGAGACCATAGATACCTACGAAGCGGCTTTGGACTATCAAATTAATCGAGATATGAACTTATTGGTTAATGTTTTTTATTATGAAATCAATGATCTAATCGACTTGGTTTCTGACCCTGCTGCGGGCTTACGAGCACAAAATGCCATCGATCAAAAAGGTCAAGGATTAGAGTTGAGCTTTACATGGCAGGTGAGTGAATCAGTCGACTTTGAGACGAATTTATCGCTACAGGATATAGAAGATAAAAATACCGGAGAATCGGTTGCAGGCGTTGCTGGAAGCCAGCTGTATACAGCTGTTAAATGGAATCCCTTCGATGATCTGCGATTAGCTACCGAAATTAATTGGGTGGGTGGTCGTGATAGAGAGCCGAACGATCTTAGAGACAGTGTTAAGGATTATGCATTGGTTAACCTCACTTTACGTAAATCCCTACCTGACCTAAATCTTGATATGGGTCTTTGGGTTAAGAATGTATTCGATGAAAAGGCAAAGGAACCTTCACAAATGGGCCCCGTGTTTGTTGAGACAGATTATCCGATTGAAGGACGATCAATATTTTTAGATATTCGCTACCATTTAAATTAAAGAGCTGGATATTACTGCCTAACCAATAGCAGTTAAAAAGCCTATGCGATATTTGCATAGGCTTTTTTTTGCATTAAAAAAAAGTAGCGCTTATAGTAGATAGGTAATGTGACTAATCGTAAAAATAATTAGCGTACATCATATAATCCGACATATTACTGGCAGGGTAGGTTGATGAGTAGAAAACCAGATATTGAAGCATTTAGAGATGATGGGTATTCAGAAAAATATAAAACTAAAATTTTTCAGGAAACTGCGCGAGATGACAATCCTTATTGTGAGTCTCACGTACGTTGCCAAGGATATGACCAACTTGAATTAATTGAGCATCTTGGCTTTTCTGAATATTTGTTTTTGATGATGCGAGGCCAGCTACCTTCGAAATCAGAGTCGCAGCTACTTAATAGAGCATTAATTGCGTTTTCTAACCCTGGTGTTAGGCATCCTGCAACGAGAGCGGCTGTTGCTGCAGGCGTTGGAAAGACCCTAGCGACTAACATTTTACCCGCAGCATTATTAGTGTTTAGTGGTGAAGATAACGCAGCGGGTTCTATTGAGCCGGCCATGCGTTTTTTAAGAAAAACAATTAAGTTACCTACGACTGAGATTCTTGGGAGCCCTGATTTAGATATTCTAGGTTTTGGCTTGCATTATGGTTCAGAGCATCACTATCTTGATCAAGTTTGCGATACGTTAATTGCGGATAGTGATATGCCCTATCTACAATGGGGGAGGCGTTTTATATCTGAATGCCGTGCATTAGAGCGGCCTATTGGATGGCTTCATACTGGTTTAGCTGCTGCTGTATTTTGTGATTTAGGTGTAATGCCGAAATTTGGTGCCAGTTTATATCAGTTGATGGCATCTTCTGGATTACTTGTGCAGGGATTAGAAAGTACCAATAAGCCTCCTACAGCGCTCCCGTTTGTCCGAGATGAGGACTATCAAATTGACTGAATTAAATGAATATATTGAAACCTTAGATAAACTACGGGGTAAGTTGCCGAATAGAAAAGGCGGCTGGATAATTGGGCGTGGTGTGTTTTCATCTGGCTACGATTTATTAAACGAGCTCTTGCCCAACAAAAGCTATTTTCACGTTATGGTTTTGAATGCGACAGGCCGTATGCCTGATGATGATTTCTGTGCTTGGCTAGAAGCTATTTATATTTGTTTAAGTTGGCCGGACCCAAGAATTTGGTGTAACACCATTGGCTCGTTAGGCGCTACAGCGCGTGCATCAGTATTGGCTTCAACGACGGCCGGACTAGTCGCGAGTGAATCAAGATTGTATGGGCCACAAACATTGGTGGGCGGGGTGGAATTCATTCAGTCCTGTCATAAGCGGGTGAGTAGCGGTGAGCCTATTAATGAAACATTACATGCTTTAGTGAAAAAAAGCAGGGGAAAATTACATGCCCCAGGTTACGTTAGGCCAATTGCCGATGGTGATGATCGAGTTGAGATTATGCTTAAATATGCAGAGAAAATTGGTTTTAAAGTGGGTAAGCATATTAAACTCGGGTTAGAAATTGAATCTTATTTAATTGAAAATTATGGCCAGTCAATGAATGTGGGTGGATATATAAGTGCATTTTTGGCCGATCAAAAATTGACAGCAGAAGAAGTATATTGTTTGTTTCCTACCATGGTGAGCAGTGGTATTACGGCGTGCTATGTTGATGATGCCAATAAGCCAGCTGGACATTTTTTACCTTTACGCTGTGATGATATTGAGTATGCTGGTCCTGCAGCGCGTGAATTACCATAGGCATAAAGAATTATAAGAAATCAGCTAATTTTTTTAGCTTTATGCATTTTAATTAATTCATTGATGGGCGCAGGCTTGGCAATTTCATAACCTTGAAAAGAATCAACTTCTAACACTCTTAGTACTTCAAGTATCGATTGGTTTTCAACATACTCTGCAATAGTCTTTAACCCCATTACATGGCCAACTTCATTAATCGATTTCACCATGGCCATATCAATTGGGTCATGCAAAATATCTTTTATAAATAAACCATCAATTTTCAAAATATCGACAGGTAATTTTTTCAAATAAGCAAATGAAGACATGCCACTACCAAAATCATCCAGTGCAAACTTGCAGCCTAAATCTTTCATTGCGCTAATAAACTCTCCGGCGCGAATAAAGTTAGATACTGCTGCTGTCTCAGTGATTTCAAAGCAAATTTTATCTGGACTTACTTTCGAGTCTTTAAAACAGCCGGTAATAAAATCAGTAAAGCTATCTTCGCAAATAGATAAGCCCGATAAGTTCACCGACATATAGTCGATTTGATCGATCACATTTGGGTTTTCGCCTAACCATTGCAGTGTTTCTTTGACTACCCAGCGGTCAACGTTAGGTGTGAGGTTATAGCGCTCTGCAGCGTTTAGGTGAGGGCCGGGTGCTAATAGATTGCCGTTCTCATCTTGTATACGTAATAAAATTTCAAAGCTGTCTTTGCCGCCTTCGGTGCCATTCATTATGCGCTGTTGAAAAAGGCAGGTGCGATTACTTTTAATGGCATCCATTAATTCGGTAGCGAGTAATACCTCTGTACGTTTTTCATAAAGCTCTTCATCTTGGCCGCTATAACTGGCAACACGGTTTTTACCGCGCTCTTTAGCCTTGTTACAGGCCGCACTGGCCGCCGAAATTAATTCGGCCAGTTTATCGGTTTCGTTGGTAATCGATACAATGCCAATACCAACATTAATATCAAAGCTTTTATCATTATGCTCAAATTTATGATCGGTAAATTCACCGGCAATCACTTCGCAAATACGTTGCGCCGCATCCATAGGGCAGTGTCTTAAAAGAATGCCAAATTCATCACCGCCAATACGGGCAATGGCATCGCTAGGTGCGCGTACTTTTTGTTTAAGAACGGCAGCCACTTGTTGTAGTAGTTTATCGCCAGCACGATGACCGCAAGTCTCGTTAATCATATTGAATTGCGAGAGTGATAGGTGGCATAGGGCGTGCTGTGAATCACTTCCCTCTACTTCATGAATGGCGAGGCGAACTTCTTGGTCAAATATTTCACGATTATGTAGGCCTGTTAGCGGGTCATGACTGGCATGAAACGATAACTGTTTTTCAATTCTTTTTGCTTCAGTGCGATCACGAAAAATAAGAATGGCGCCAATCGCTTTTCCCATGACATCGCGAATAGGCGCGGCCTGCTGTTCAATTAAACGCTCAGTATTATCTTTCGTTTTTAAAACGTTTTTTGCGGCAGAGTAGAGGATGCTATTTTCTGCAATGGCACGCTTAACTAAATTAGCGGTGGGTATGCGTGATATTTCATGATAAGTATGAAATATATCTTTAATTGATTGGTCGCGCACTTCATCTAAGCTGCAGTTTAATATTTTTTGTGCAACAGGATTAATATAGTCGATATGACCTAGCGCATTAGTGGTGATAACACCATCAGCGATTGATTCTAATGTAATTTGCGCGCGACTTTTTTCGGCGGTTAAAGCGTTTTGTTTTTCTTTAAATTGTTCGTTACTAATAATAAAGTCTTCACGATGCGCAGCAATACTGCAAACGTGACGTAATTGTTCGGCGCGGAAAGGTTTGGAAATAAAGTCTACAGCGCCAGCAATAATTAACTCACCAGCTTTTTTTGCATCGCCGTGTGCTGTCATCATTACAACCGATTGATGCGGGTTGTGACGAATAATCTCATGAAGCACTGCTTCGCCAGACATTTTGGGAAGCATTAAATCGAGTAATACTATTTCATGTCGGCCTTCAAGCCACGTTTGTAATCCTGTTTCGCCATCGGCAACATGCGTAATGTCAAAGCGTTTACTCAATACGCGCTCAACGAGCTCGGCGGTATCTTGATAATCTTCAATCACTAAGATTCGCGCCTTTGGTACGCGCGCATTATTTTTTTTCATTAAATCTTTAGCAATATCACCTAGCTGCTTAAGATTCGATAAAGGGATAAAGCGATTGATTTCGAATTCTTTTGATGTCGCTTCGGCAATACGTTCGCTGTAAGTCGATGACACAACAATAACCGTTGTATTGGCAGAAGAGGCCAGCATATCTGAGCGGATGAGTCGCGTTAAGCGCCATGCGTCTAGATTGTGAATTTCGATATCAGTTACAACTAGGTCGTAGTTGTTTTCACCTAATAGCTCAATGGCTTGTAATCCATCTGATACGTCAGTGATATTGGTAAAACCATCACGTTGCAGCTGTGCACAGATATCTTCCCGAAGTGTATGTATCGGGTTGATAACGAGAATTTTTGTGTCAGCGTACAACGACATGCAGATTCCTTGAATAATGTTCTATCAAGCAGGGGCGGTTGATAGAGCTGCGCAATAGCTATGCGCAATAATACTTTTGCTTATTATTCAAAGTATAGATTGCTCATTCGCTTCTGCCAGCTTGTTTTGACTTTTTATTTTTATAAAAATCAATGGTTTATAAATAAATTATAGGGAGGCTGGCAGTGATGAGCGTTGTATGGATGTTATACAGCACTTATTAAGGCGAAAGGAGGCTGTCCGCAGAGGTGAGCAGAGGTAAGTTAAGGCTTTAAAATATCGATTTCTTCTAAGTATAATTCGACTAATAGGGTTAGTTCTTCAATATCTTCAGTCGAGAATCGATCACTGGAATAAGAGAATTCAGCGCCAAGATCGGGCAGTATATGATTATCTCGAGTGGCCTTAGATAGGTTTATTTGAAGTTGTCTTGCTGACTTTGCCGAGCGCGTTGCATTTTGTGCCAGCCTGACACCGGCTTTGTCGGCGAGTAAATCCCAAGCACTAATCGTTTTACCGCCCATAAGATCAGAAATTTCTTTATCGAGGCCAATCAGCTCCGCCAGTCCTTCGTCTGCCACCAGTGTGAGTCCTGCTGATAGCGCCATGTGTAAGGCTAAATCGCGTCGCCCATAAATGGTATATGGCTTGGCATTGGCCTGAAAATTAGCAATGGAAGCCGGACTAAGCATGGTGGTGAGTTCATCTCCGCCAAAGGTTTTTGCCAGTGCCAATAAAGCCGCACGGTTTTCAGCGATGGGATCTTTGGAGGTTTGACTACGGGTATAGGCAAACTCGAATAATGGGGCTAGTAATGCAACCAACTGACCTCGTTTAGGTAGTTGTAAAAGGTGATTCTCATAAATAGCAATTAATTGCTGCTCGTCTTGTGAGAATAATAAAGACTCATAACTGCTTAATGCTGTTTGTCCCTGTTGAGGCAGTACATAGTCGATGGTGATGTCATTACCTTGGTGTTTAATATTTTTGATATTTTTCCAGGCGAGCAGCGCGGGTTTGGCCGCTGGCTGCTTTAATGCCTCAGCCTGTATTGCGTCGGTAATCGTTTTGCTTATTGAATCACTAAGTTGAATGCTACCTATACGAATGCGGCTAGGTTGTATCCATTGCCCTGGGTCTGCGGCATTATCAATAGTTATATCAAGCGTTAAGTTAATCCATTGGTCGCTGGTCCAGTTTTGAAAAAAATGAAAAATGCTTAACTGATGATGACTAAGTTGATTTTTAAACTGTCGATAAAATTGCTCGCTGACATAATTAGCCGGCAGAGTAAGCTCTACTGCTTGCTGCTGTTCGTTAATAACAACACGGGCATAACTGTTTTTGGGTAAGCGCAGCATAGCAGGACCAAAATGAGCAATGCCTAAGTTGAGATCACGCTCACTTAATATTAATTGCTGAGTACCTTGTTGCTGAAGCTTGCCGCTGACTTCTATAGCGACTGTTTTTATGCGTTTTATATCGGCGAGGCTGGCTTTCTCATAGCTTACAAGAGAGGGTTGATTATCAAACAGTAAGTGCATGCTTGTAAAAACCCCGATAACACTTAATACAAGCGTAGCGAGAATAAAGAATAAGAGTGTTTTAATAATGCTGTATAAAATTTTCATTGCTGTCATCGTTTTATTCATGCTTATCTTTGATGCGTATTGATGCGTATTGATACGTATTGATGTGTAGTTATTCTGCACCAATAATTAGTTATGCTGCACCAAGCAGTGCAATCCCTTTGATTTGTGCAAATACCGATTGACCGACAGTCAGTCCAAGCTGCTGAATAGATTTAGCGGTAATGCGAGAAAGTAATAAGTGATTATCGCAGTTTAATTTCAAAATTGCTTGTCCATTTGTTACTTCTGATATTTCGCTAATCACCACGGGTATAATATTTAAAATACTTGTGTTGGTAGAGGCTTGCAGCGTGATACTGACGTCTTTAGCGTAGACGCGAATGCGAATATTGTGCTGTGGCCTTGTGTTCGCATTCGCGTCGCTAATCCATAAAGCATGATTATTGCCTAGCTTGAATTTTAGTAGCTGGTATTGTGCGTCGAATTGATCAATAGCGCCTTCAAGAACCACCCCCGAGTGTTGCTGTTGAGATAGTGGTAAATTGAAATCAGATAAGGTGTCAGCAATCGATCGATTGGCAACTAATTGTCCATTGTTTAAAAGTAACACGTGGTCAGCAAGGCGCATGAGCTCTTCAATATTGTGTGTGACATATAAAAACGGAATGCCAAAACTTTGGTGTAATTGTTCTAAGTGATGCAGCACATCTTCTCGATGACTTTCATCTAATGCACTGAGTGGCTCGTCAAATAAAATTAATTGGGGCGCTGATAATAAGGCGCGGGCAATGACCACGCGTTGCTGTTCGCCACCGGATAATTGTTCAGGTAGCTTGTCTAGTAATGAGTCAATTTTTAAGCGTGTACAAATATCATGAAAATCTATTGCGCTATCTACTAAGCGACGATCAATAGCATATTGTAGATTTTTTTTGACGTTTAAATGTGAAAACAAACAAGCTTTTTGGGTTACGTAGGCAATGCGTCGTTGATGAATAGGTAGATGATTAAAAGGCTCTTTACTCGTGTTTTTCAACCAGCTTTGATCATTAAAGCTAACCGTATTGGTTAGCGATTTATGGGGCGTGCTAAAGCCGGCAATAATATTAAGCAAGGTGCTTTTGCCGCTAGCTGAGGGTCCAAAAATAGCCGTCACGCCATCCGTCGGTATTAAGGTATCAACCTGCAGCGTAAAGTTACCCAGCGTTTGGTTAATATTAATGGCCAGCATTTCGAATCCTTAAGTGGTTATTTTCATGACGACTTTCATGACTATTTTTATAACGACGACTGCCACGACGATCAATACCATAAATAATCAGTAAACTAAAAAATGACATCGCTAATAAAGTGAGTGCAAGTATGTGAGCTCTGTCATAAGCGAGTGATTCAACATGGTCATAGAGTGCCATGCTGATGACTTGTGTCTCGCCTGGAATATTGCCGCCAATCATTAAGACAACGCCAAATTCACCCATGGTGTGAGCAAAGGCGAGTGACGCAGCGGCAATGGTTGATCGTTTCGTTATTGGCAATAAAACACTGAAAAATTGATCCACCTTATTGGCGCCTAGCGATGCGGCGGTAAGCAATGTCAGCTTTGGAATTCGTTCATAGCTACTTTGCATTGGTTGTACAACAAATGGCAGTGAATAAATAACGGAGCCAATCACTAAGCCGCTAAAACTAAATGCCAGCGATGTGCCAAACCATTGTTGCCAATAACTCGCTAACCAGTTGTCGGGCGAAAAGGCGAGCAGTAAATAAAAACCGATAACGGTTGGCGGTAAAATAAGAGGGAGCGCTATTAAGGTTTCGATAATCGGTTTAATGCGATTGCTGGTACGTGCCAGCCACCACGCTAAGGGTAAGCCCAAAAGCAGTAATATGGCAGTGCTGACGGCGGCTAACTTTAACGTCAGCAGAATCGCAGTAATATCTTCTGGCATTAAAAACATGGCAGTCTTCTTGTTTTTTTAATGGTGAATTGAGTATCGTTTTTTTGCATAAATTTAATTGCCATTAATTAAATATCCATTAATTAAATACCCACTAACAGAAATAATAGATTTTGCTTTTTCCTGTTTTATAAAGTGAGAGAATTCATTGATTAATTTTTGTTGGCGAGTTGTTCGCTTGTCTTGTTGGATAATAACCATGGCCTGTTCAATGGCTGGGTAAAGTGAATGGTCTACTATGCAAAAATGAATATTTTTCATAGTGGCATGTTGCGCTTGTGCAGCGCTGATTATAGCTAAGTCAGCATTGCTATTTAACAGTAATTGCTGGGCATGCAATACATTTTTTCCCTTAACGATTCTGTATCGTGAAAAAATATCTTTCGATCCATGAATAAGCGAGTTAGCTGAAAATCCATAGGGTGCTGTTGCCGGGTTTGCAATAGCCAGCGTTGGTTTTGATGGCGATTGGAAAGCGCTAATAAATTCGATTAGGGTCGATTCTCTATTGATGGTTTGGTCGCAAGTGTTTTTGTTGTTGGCCTGAAAGGCCAGTGCTAATTGCCCATAAGCATAACTGTAGAGCGATGCTTTTTTAGCATAAGATTTTTCTATTAATAACTTGGGTCTTGCTGTATCGGCAGCAAAAAAAATATCAAAAGGTGCGCCTTGTGTTATCTGAGCATAAAGCGCGCCGGTTGAGCCGCTAATAATTTTTAGTTGATACTTGTTACTATCTGGCTGCTCTAATAAAAAATGTTTTACCAACTGCTGTAATGTCGATTTAAAGTTTGCCGCTACGGCTAAATAGATAATGTCTTTTGAATGGTGATTTTTTGAAACGCGGCTATCAGCGGTTGGGTCGGTGCTGCCGACTGTTTTTTCTGCACTCTGTAAATGGTTTTCACTCTGTAAATGGTCTGCACTCTGTAAATGGTTTGCGCATAAAGTTAATGCGCTCAAACAAGCGATAAGCATAGTTTTTTTAAGCCACAAAAAAATGACTGAGTGAGGCATAGCTCTTTTCATATAGGCATAAGCTGGGTAAATAAAAGTAATGCTATGTTAGGTTAGAGTGGCCGTTAATGCTATACATGCGATGCATGTTCATATTGAAATTACGATGTTATTGCTTTCTTGGTGTGCGAGAAAAGCACCAGATGTCACAGCGAGCCGCACCGGCATCGAGTAAGCTTTTGGTTACGGCATTGGCGGTGGCTCCGGTAGTCACTACATCATCGACAATGGCAATATATTTACCTTTGACGTCGGCGTTGACGATAAATGCACCGCGTAAATTTTTGTGTCGCGCTGCTAAGCCTGCTTGTTGCTGAGGTGGATTATCAAAGCGACGCTCACAGAGATTAAAAGCCAGTTTAAGGCCTAGCGCTTTACAAATGGGTTTGGCGATTTCATTGGCTTGATTAAAACCGCGCTGTCGTAATCGATCAATATGTAGCGGTACCGGAATCACTAAGTCGATAGTGTCGGCGCTGTGTGCGTAATGTGATTGAATGGCTTCTACCATGTTGGCAGCAATGGGTAGGGTGGCAGATAGTTTACTGTGGTGTTTGAGTTGGTTGATTAACTTACCCGTTATAGGGTTATAGGATGTGGCGGTGACGCAGCAGTGAAAGCGTGGCGGCTGCTTGATGCATTGCGCGCAATGCAGAGCACCATCGCTCAGGCCGCTATCGAGATCAACCGCACAGCGAAGACAGCGCTGAGGGCTTTGGCATCCAGGTTTTAGCTGCTGCTGTCGACTTTGCCGTATAAACGCATTGCAGTTTTCGCATAGACGAGTGACTGAGTCAGCAGATTGTTCGCAAATCAGACAAGACGGAGGCATTAAGATACTCGCCAGCGCGCTTAGGCTAGTCGTGAGTGGCTTCAAATATAGTCTTATATGCTTGTAAACCTTCCTACTCCTTTCTGGTTGACAGTAACGCTAGGTCCTTTAAAATTGCTGACAATTCTAACCACAATCACTTCTTGCTGTTATCTCGCTTGTTTTGGTCTTTTTAAGCCAGTTTTTGGCCTTGGGACTGTCTTGCAGAGCAGTGAGTTGGCAACTAGCGGTGCTTCCTATGCCTCATTCTTCTTCATCTGTGACATCTATGCCTACAGCTCAGCCCGAGCTGCGAAATGATTGGGCTCGCTCTGAAATTGCGGCACTTTTTGCTATGCCTTTCAATGACTTAATGTTTAAAGCCCATTCTATACACCGGCTTAATTTCAATCAAAATGCGGTACAAGTTAGTACTTTATTATCGATTAAGACCGGCGCTTGCCCAGAAGATTGCAAATATTGTCCGCAAAGTACGCGCTATGACACGGGTTTAGAAGTTGAGCAGCTGATGGAGGTCGAAAAGGTCTTGGCTGAGGCGCGCGCGGCAAAAGAGACCGGTTCAACCCGTTTTTGTATGGGTGCTGCTTGGCGATCACCGAAAGATCGCGATATGCCAGCCGTTATAGCCATGGTAGAAGGCGTGAAATCAATGGGTTTAGAGACTTGTATGACACTGGGCATGCTCAAGCCGGAGCAGGCGAGTGCGCTCTCTAAAGCCGGTTTGGATTACTACAACCATAATTTGGATACCTCGCCAGAATACTATGGCGATATTATTACTACGCGAACCTATCAAGACCGCTTAGATACCTTGCATCATGTTCGTGAAGCCGGCATTAATGTCTGCTCTGGCGGTATTGTTGGCATGGGCGAAACAATTGAAGATCGCGTGGGTTTGCTTTTAGAGCTGGCCAATATGCCTGAGCACCCACAAAGCGTCCCGATTAATCGCTTGGTGCGTGTCGAGGGTACGCCGATGGAAAATGAAGCTGATTTTGATAATTTTGATTTTATTCGCACCATTGCGGTGGCGCGTATTTTGATGCCAAAATCTTATGTACGCCTTTCGGCGGGCCGTGAAACCATGAATGAAGAGATGCATGCGCTGGTTTATTTTGCTGGTGCTAACTCGATTTTTTATGGTGAGAAATTGTTGACCACACCAAACCCAGAGGCCAACAAAGACCTTGATTTATTCCGTCGCCTAGGTATTTCACCTGAAGGTGTTGAGCCCGTCAGCGAGGCTGATTTAGCGGCTTCATTACCTGCGAGTAGGGCTGCATTATTTTATAACGCAGCGTCTCACTAAGGTTAAGTTTAAATTGTAGTGTAAGTGCTTACTTTCACTTTAAAGTATTTATTAACTACAATTTAGCTATTATCTGATGAGTCGCTGGCTATCTGATTTGGCGCCTGCGCTCGCGGCGCGCCAACAAGAAAAATTGTACCGTCAGCGCTTTACGCTGGACACGGCGCAAGGGCCGTTGGTGCAGTTAAAGGGTGGTGACGTCCTCAATTTTTCTAGCAACGACTATCTTGGTTTAGCCAATCATCCGGCTGTTATTTCAGCCTTTCAAGCCTCAGCCGAGCAATACGGTGTGGGCGCTGGTGCCTCTCATTTGGTGGTCGGTCATCAACAACCCCATGAGCAATTAGAATGTGCCATTGCTGAGTTTACTGGGCGCGAACGAGCGCTGCTTTTCTCTAGCGGCTATATGGCCAATCTTGGCGTACTAAAAGCATTGTTAGGCAAAGAGGATGTGATTGTTCAGGATAAGCTTAATCACGCTTCACTGATTGACGGTGGTCTTGCTTCTGGTGCGCAATTGCTTCGCTATCGACACAATGATTTAGATCATCTGGATCAGCTTCTCAGTAAGTCGGTATCTGCTAATAAAAATGCACGAAAAATTTTAGCGGTGGATGGCGTTTTTAGCATGGATGGCGATATTGCTCCGCTAGATGCGCTGGCGGATATGTGTGATACGCATGATGTTGCCTTAATGGTTGATGATGCGCATGGCTTTGGTGTGTTGGGTGAGCAGGGCGCTGGTTGCAGCGAGCACTTTGGTCTTGACCAACAGCGGCTGCCTATTGTCATGGGAACCTTGGGTAAAGCTTTTGGTGTTTCGGGTGCTTTTGTGGCCGGCAGCCATGATTTGATAGAGACTTTAATTCAATATTCGCGCACGTATATTTATACCACTGCCTTGCCACCGGCTTGCGCCGCTGCGGCATTGCAATCATTGAGTATTATTAAAACTCAGCCCGAACGGCGGCAACACTTGCAAGATTTAATTGCTTATTTTCGCCAAGCGATTAGTGCTCTCGATTTTAATGTACTGCCTTCAACGACAGCGATTCAACCCATTATTATGGGTGACAGCGAAAAAACATTAACGTTAAGTCAGGCTTTATTAAAAGCGGGAATATTAGTGACGGCTATTCGTCCACCTACCGTTCCCATGGGTACTGCGCGATTACGCATTACCTTAACGGCAGCGCATTCGTTTGCACAGGTAGATCAATTAATTGATGTGCTTCGTCAGCATGCGCATTTAGCATGACTAAACGCATGACGCTGAGCGCGGAACCAAATACTGAATATGCTAACGATATTGATAAGTCGTTAGTGATGACGCGCATAAATTCTTATAGCGCTAATGCCTCTGCCATATTGTTAATGCATGGTTGGGGTGCGAGTAGTGATATTTGGAATGACTGCATAGAATCATTACGTATTCACTTTGATATTTATATATTAGATTTGCCGGGCCATGGCTTAAATGCTGATTCGTCGTTTGTCCATGCCGAAGATTTTGTTGAGCATTTTACGCGCCAGCATTTTTCTGCAATGCCACAAAAATTCGCCATTATAGGTTGGTCATTAGGGGGCTTGTTAGCGTCTCTGTTAGCGCAGAAATTTTCAAAGCGTATAACCGCTTTGATCACTATTGCGACTAATCGCAGCTTTGTTTGTCATGATGATTGGCTACAAGCCATGCCTGCAAATGTGTTTGATGATTTTTATCAGCAATTGAATAAAAATGATCGAGCGGCAGTGCTTAATCGTTTTTATGCTTTGCAGGTGAAGGATTCGGCATCGGTTCGTGTGGATTTAAAGCGTTTAAAAAAATTGCTCTGTGATTCGGTTTACGGAGATAAAGGTTTGCAGTGTGGCTTAAGATGGCTTGCCGATTATGATTTGTTATCTTGTTGGGATGAGTTAAGCGTACCAACGCTTCATCAATTTGGCGCGCATGATAATTTAGTGCCCCGTACTGCAGCTGAATTACTTACTAGGCAATATCCTAATAGTGAAATAAATATTTTTGAAAATTCTGCACACTTACCTTTTATTAGCGAGCGTGAAGATTGGCTTGCATCTACTGTGAGTTTTATAAAAAAAAATGAGTCGCAGCTGATTATTGATAAGCGAGAAATAGAAAAATCATTTTCTAATGCGGCGGATAACTATGATTCGATTGCCGTATTTCAACATGCAGTCGGTCAAAAGCTGATGGCCTATTTGCCAGAAGGAAATGTTAATCGTGTCTTAGATTTAGGTGCGGGAACGGGTTATTTTTCTGCTGCATTACGCCAGCGTTATCCTGCTGCAGATAGGTTTGAAGTTGATATTTCTGCGCGTATGCTGGCTTTTTGTCAGTCGCGAGACGTTGATGCATTTCAGGTACAAGCGGATATTGAGTCCTTACCCTTTTTATCTCAAAGCTTTGATCTTATTTACTCTAGTTTGTCTATTCAGTGGTGTCATGATTTAGATAAAGTCTTTCAGGGTATCGCTGATAGTTTATCTGTTGGTGGTGTGGCGGTGCTGACGACTCTCGTCGATGGTTCTTTAGCTGAATTAAAACAGGCATGGGCCAGTGTCGATAATGCGGTTCATGTCAATGAGTTTGAATGCGAAGCAACATTAAAATCCAGTTGCGAAAAATCGGGTCTTAGCGTTCAGCAATGGTCGGTAGAGGATGATATGCAAACGTTTTCGACCATGCGTGATTTGATTCGCAGCGTCAAAGATATCGGAGCCCATAATATGCACCCGGGGCGGCCTAAAGGTTTAATGGGTAAAAATAAATATCGCCAGTTTGTGAACACCTATAATGCATTGCGAACGGAGCGAGGACAATGGCCTTTGACTTACCGCATTTTGTATATGGTGTTACAAAAAAATGACAGATAACTTTTGCCGACAGAGCTGTGAAAACGAATGACTTTAAAAACGACGCATAATCAAAAGCCGCAGCGTATTTTTATTACGGGCACAGATACTGATGCCGGTAAGACGGTTGTCGCTACGCATTTATTGCATGCCTTAGCTTTTGCTGGTTATCGAACGGCAGCATTAAAACCGTTGGCGGCAGGTGCCGATAATATTGCATCGACTCTGCGTAATGATGATGCTGTTCAGTTACAAGCGGCTGCCACTGAGTTACACAGTTATGAAACAGTGAATCCTTATTTATTTGCCGAGGCTATTGCGCCACATATTGCAGCGAGTAATGAAAATCGTGCTGTTGATTTTGATGAATGTGTTGCGCGCTGTATGCCTTTGCTTGAATCAGATGCAGATGTTGTGGTGGTCGAGGGTGCTGGTGGTTGGTTGGTGCCAGTTAATGATCAATACACCATGGCTGATTTAGCGGTGGCGTTAGATATGCAGGTAGTGCTGGTGGTGGGCTTGAAGCTGGGTTGTATTAATCATGCTTTGTTAACCGCTGCCGCAATAGAGAAGGCCGGTTTAACGCTGTTAGGCTGGGTGGCGAATCATTTACACGAAGATATGTGTGAGTCCCGAGCCAATGTTGCCTCTTTAACCGCGCGCATAAAAAGCCCCTTGTTAGCCGAGTTACCGTTTTCTTCATCCATTGAATCTGCTAATTTTGTTGATCAGTTCGATCTTTCGCCATTTGCTTAGGCTGTATTTTCGATAAATTCACTTATCTGATAAGCGGTATTAGTGTCTTGAAGCGCTTTTTGCTTAAATTAGCGCTGATTTGGGTGGCTATAATATAGATAGCCGACAGGTAGAATAGATAGTTGATAGATAGTTGATAGATAGTTGATAGATAGTTGATAGATAGTTGATAG
>Ga0209833_1000730_pt1 | contig 23243 bp, 22 predicted proteins | sample COGITO_mtgs_1105_3_FD_184797 | JGI IMG/M metagenome (GOLD analysis project Ga0209833, IMG submission 184797) | Pelagic marine microbial communities from North Sea - COGITO_mtgs_110506 (SPAdes) (version 2) | ecosystem: Environmental > Aquatic > Marine > Epipelagic ... | reverse complement strand
TTCACTAGGAACCTTCGAGCCGATTGGATGATCGATTTATCGATCGGGTCGTTCTGCTGAAGAAAAGCCATCAAACTAATCGAAGTGTTGTAGGAGGCTAAACCTTTACCATAAATTCCTCCGTCTGATTGTACTTTGGTGCGTAAAAATTTAAAGCCTGCGGTAATTTGTTCACGATATTTTTTGGTCTCCTTTACCGAAGGATGCCCAAGGGTAGCACGAAGCACCAAGGCTGTAAGAGCAGGATACTGAGAACTCCCCCAATAACCATCGGTGGCATTTTGCTCACCATGTAACCAGCTCAACCCCTTATCCAATGACCTCTCAATTTCTAGCTTGAGTGAGGTGTTGGGCGATGCCTGAAGATGAAAGTTTAAACTTATCAAGGCACAAATGCACGCTCCTTGAATCAAGAATTTTAAAATCTGTATCAGGTTCATTGTATAAAACTAAAAAATTACTCCTTTTTTGGCAATTTCAAGCGGATTCGAACGGGGTGACCTTTGGGGGGCATCGCGATTTGATGGGCTATCCAAACTTCATCCGAATTACTCTGCTTATCCATACTGTTAAGAACAGCTCTCGAATCATGGTAAACCGCAATAATTGAACCGTCCATTTCTGCTAGATACTGGCCCTCTATGGTGCTCGATCCTGAAAAAACAAAGGATTTACTAGCCAACTCGCGATTATCAATCTGATTGATGACCATCGAGCTAATAGGCTTTTCCTGGTAAGTGTTATTTTGTTCCCAGATTATCGATAGCTCAATTCTTCTCAGTTTTGCCCATTCACTGACATTACCGTCAAGAATCTTAAAGAATCTGTTTTCCGGCTTTTCCTTGAGGAGAAGGAAGCATGCATGTACAAAACGGGGCCTGACTTTGGTCCGAAACAAAGATTCATGAACTTTTCCGTTTTCATGAACCAATGCATATTCCACCAGACCACTTATTTGATTACAAATTCCAGGAAATAAAAACTCTCGATTATTTTGGTCAATTAAAATGTCCCCAAATTGATAACGCCCTGGTCCGATCTCGGAAATTTCCGGATATGGATGTACCTCCTCAGCATAACTTAAAAAAGGACCAAAGAGTGCCACCAAAACCAACAAGCCTGAAAACACTTTCGAGTAATAGGTTATCATAAAAGAACAATTTCAATTTGATTTCCTACCGAAGTCAATGGCATCAGGAGTTAGATTCTCAGATAATATTGAATAACCTGTGCATCATTTCCGCCTTCTGTGCTTGCTTGACCTTTATCGTTCTGTATCGATAAGTTTAAATTATTCTATTCACCCACCCTGTTAATAATAATGGACGAAGAAGCTGAGATCGAAGAAGAAGCCGATTATGGAGACGACTCCGAATTTTCCAGCGAGGAAGATTCAGGCCAAGTCACAGAAATTCCACCTACTGAGGGTGCCTTCGGGAAATATCTTCGCGAATACAGGTTATTGAACAGTCTTCTCTTATCACTCGGTATCATTGTTGGGATTATTGGTTTTATGCTCGCATGGACCATCGTTGTTCATGTCGGTGAGGAAGGGGATTCAGATTTTGGGGAAGCAGGCCCACCTGCAGCCCAGCAGCAGCAACAGGTACAAAAACAAATGCAGAAATTGATGCAGCGTCAAAAAAAGGCAACCCCCTCATCGAAGTCTGAATTTAAGACCACCACAGTGTCCGAAATTGCCCTGCCCGACTTCAACGAATTGGATGTTAAAGATCTTGCTCCGGTTGTGGAAGCGGCCCCTCCGCAAATGTCCAAATCGACGATGAATAACCAAGCCATGAAGAGTGCTCTGAAGGGTATCAGTATGAGCTTACCCAAGGTGATGCAACAACGGTGCGATCCTAAAAAACGGGTAGAAAGACTTCGTTCCGGTGGAGGGAAGGATATGACCGAAGATGCAATCGTTAGAGGGCTGAATTGGTTAAAGAATGTACAGGACGCAGACGGAGGTTGGGGCAAGCAGGACAAAGATGATAAAGGTGAAAAATACGGCGGGGGTGCTGACCACCGCGATGCCATGACGGCTATGGCATTACTCGCCTACCTCGGTCACTGCGAACTCCAAGACTCCCCAGGATTCGGAGATTCAGTAAAACGGGGCATTGATTTTCTCACCTCCACTCTACCCGATAAACTTGGGAATTATGACGGTAGTGGAAAATTTCTTGGTCTCAAAGGTGGAGGTAACCACGGATCCTACGCTCACCCCATAAGAAGCTACGCACTTTGCGAAGCTTACACCATGACCAAGATTCCCAAGCTCAAAGAATACGCTAAACGGGCAATCAAGCTGATCATCGATGGACAGCATCCGAGTGGCGGCTGGGCGTACGGTTTCGGTTTAGGCGTTGGTGCACATACCGACCTTTCTGTTACTGGTTGGTGCATTCAAGCACTCAAGGCTTTTGCTCTTACAGGCATCACAGGTTTGGAAGTAGACAAAACGATGGACAATGCAATCGAGTATGTAAAAAAGTGCCAAGCAGAAGATGGAAAGTTTCAATACAAAATCGGTAAGCACGGAGGTAGTTCGAGTCGCGGTTCGCTCACAGGAACCGGTGTCCTTAGTCTGCAGATTTGGAAAAATGCTAAATCCTCGGAGGCTAAGAAGGGCTTAGATTTTATCGTCGAAAAGAGGCTTCATGAGGAATGGGAAAAGGTGGATGTTTACGAATGGTACTACCATGCACAGGCTTGTTTTCAATCCACTGGATCTGGTAGCAGTAAATATTGGAGAGAATGGAATAAAAAATTCCAACAAGTTGTTGTAAAAGCACAGGAGTCTGATGGCCATTGGCCCCATGGATCTCACTTTCACGGAGATTCAGACTTGTACAGAACGACCATGACTATTTTGATGCTGGAAGTCTATTACCGCTACGCACCGATGACTAAGGTCTAACCCTTTAGAAAAAGCAATCCCCTAACCAACCCTAACGCCATGAGTCGAATTCTATCCATTCTTTTCTTCACCTTCTCACTATCACTCGCTGCTAAGCCTGAACCGGTAAAAGAAGTGATTATTTCCGGAAATGACGCCATGCAATTTGATATAAAAGCTTTTCAGGCCAAGCCGGGCGAATCAATTCGACTAACCCTAAATAATGTCGGGTCCATCCCCAAAATCGCTATGGGTCATAATTGGGTATTATTAAAAAAAGGGGCGGATGCAATCGCGTTTGGTCAAAAAGTTTTAGCATCTGGAGGAAGCGCAACCAATCCACTTCCAAAATCCCTCCTCGGTGATGTTTTAGCACATACTAAACTGCTCGGACCAGGGGAATCAGAGACCATATCTTTTACGGCACCTACAATTGCAGGGGACTACGAATATGTATGTACTTTCCCTGGGCATTTTGCGATGATGCGAGGAAGCATGGAGGTTAAATAACCTTCCCCTGCTTTATTCAAAACCCGTCAAACTTTACGTCCTCTAAAATTGTCCAGCTGTGTCCGATCCCATTAAAGAATCAAGGGTACTAGAGAAGGGTAACTCACAAGGTACATTCTCCAAGTATTTGACCTTCACAAAAATTAATGGACCGGGAATGTGGCTTGCACTTGCAGCACTGAGTGCAGGTTCACTTATAGGCTCCTTGGGACTTGGGCAGAGACTTGGAACAGAAGGCCTGTGGGTCCAGGCATGGGCAATGTTGCTGGGAATGTTTTCTTTATGGGCCGTGAGCCATATCACCCTAAATTCTCAACAGAGCTTATTTACATTGCTCAAAAATGAATGGAATCCGAGCCTAAGTTGGTGGCTAGCTGGTGCCGCCATGCTCACAAACTTTGCATGGTGCATGCCCCAATTTAAATTTGGGGCTGAAATTACAGGTTCTCTATTGTTTCCCGTCTTAGGTAGCAAAGCTGGAAAGATTGGCGTGGCAGTGATCATGCTAGGCCTATCTATATTTCTTTCCTTTTGGTATGAGAGGTCCGGACTTAGGTCCAAACTCTTTCAATGGACCCTGAGATTGATACTTTTGTCGCTATTCGCTTGCTTGCTTACCTCTGTGATCATTGCCCTGCCCAAGTCTGATATTTCGATTACCAATATCTTGAGTGGATTTATTCCATCCCCCACTCATTTCAATGAAGTTAGTAGTTCTTACCATCCCTTGTTAGAAAAAACAGGGGACTTTCGTTCTTTTTGGGAGGAACAACTCGTAGTAAGACAAAAGGAACTGACTTTGATCACTTTTTCATCGACGCTTGGTATCAACCTGCTCTTTGGACTCCCTCTATTATTGTTGGGAAGGGGGTGGAAAAGAGGGCATAATGAATTTGCTAAATTCAACCTCTTCTCAGGGCTGTTTATTCCATTTCTTCTTTGTTCATCCTGCATAACTCTACTTTCAGCGGTTGCACATCAAAGATTGATTGATGAACCGATTGAATCCATTGAAAAAAACTCTCTATTCGTGGAAAAAGAAAGCTCTGGTCAGGTTCATGATCTTTTAGCTCTTCGCGTCAGCAACGAGATTGGAAAACATGAATATAATGCATTGGCACCATTCCAACAGGAAGAAAAAATAAATGATCTCTCTCTAGCAGATCAAAGACTCGCTAAACTTGCAATCAGTTCAAATATTAAACAATGGATTCTGTCCTTTAGTCAGGGAGGAAATGAATCTCTAAAATATTTGCTTGGAGTTTCGGTTATTCTAATCTCTTTTTCTACAATTGTGGTTTTAATGGTGCTTAATGGCCACTTAGTTTGCGAGGTTTTGGGAAAACCGCACAAAGGTGCTCCCTTTCAATCTGGCTCTCTACTCTTAGCTCTTGCTTCGGTAGGTCCATTCGTCTGGTCCAACCAAGATTCTTGGGTAGCAGACCCTACTTACTTCTTTAGTCTCGCAATCCTTCCGTATGCCCTGCTTTCTTTTCTTCTCATGCTGAATAGTCGCGAGCTTTTGGGCAGGGAATGTCCCAAAGGAATAACGGGTATAATCATCAACCTGGGTGCTGCTTTATCATTTATTACTCTAGGAGCGAGCTCAGCTTATCTAGCATGGAATCACAAATGGGAGGGATTCCCAATTGGGCAGACCCTAGTCGTCTTGATTGGTATATTGCTATTAATTGGTTACTTCTCTTTAAAAAACAAAAAGATCATTAATCGATTGTCTGGTTTGGAGACCAGGCTGCAAAAAGCTGAAAAAAAAACTTAAGCCTTCACTCGTAAGTTAGTTGGCAGGACAGCTAACCACATTAGAGAAATACTTATTTCTTTTCCAAAGGAATCCATCTTCGAGTTTCGGTTCCATTCTTTTGTACAGATTGTAGGACCCAAGCCTCTCCGGTTGAGGTGTCAAGTTTGACTAATCTTTTGTAAAGGAAAGGTTTAGAGTCCTGAGAATAATACTCTGCACTGACAATTTGAAACTTTCCATTTTTTGTAGAACTACCAGAAAAATTAGGTGGTGGTGGAATATTAACCGGCAAAGAAGGGGGCCTTTTATTCGGCTTGGATTGGGCAATACTCTCAAGTGAACTTGCTGGAAAGATTGAAATAAAAGACAAAATAGTAAATACATTTAAAAACTTTTTCATGATTCTGATCAATGAACTAAATTTAACTATTGTTAAACTCTAATATTTTCATGAATGGACTTTATAAACAAAAAACTCCCCCGGTCTTGCCCAAACCGAAGGAGTCTAAGTGAACAATTACGTTCGCGAATAGTTCAACCTAATTATGAGTTCTTTTGCAACACTTTAAATCAATCAAAAAATCTATTTAAACAACTATTCGTATGAAAAATTATTATGATATTAAAAAACCAAAAAAAATAATTATTATTTTTCTTTTCGCCACGAATATCATTGATTTTAAGTTTACGGTTGCTCCAAGCGCAATCATGCTTAGCAACTATAGCATACTATGTTTCTGACTATTTTATTACATGCATGACCTACGACTTATCGGAATTACTTTTTTAGGGATCATCTTATTTTTTACGAGTTGCCGTAAATCTTCAGTAACATCTATACCTAACGCCCCTCCTCCCTACCCTAGTTTCCCGGTTCCTCAAGAAAGGTACCAGTCCTCTCAAGTATATGGTGGTCAGCCGAGCAACTCCACCTACATACCGCCTTACAGTGAACGGACTAACTACCAGAAGTCAGTTTCTTCTGAAAACCAATCCTTTTACACCCCTCCCCCTGCAGGTCCTCCCAGGCAACGGATATATGAAAAACCTACTCTTCAATCCCAACCCTATCCAAGACAGGGACAAGAAACTAACTCTGCAAGGTTTACTCTAGAGGCAAGAGCAGACCTTTGGGCATTAGTTCAAGATGACAAAGGTGCGGAATTACAATGGTTAAAAATGAAACCTGGAGAAACATCTACGATCTCCCACAGCGGTGACCTAACTATCACCTGCTCATCAGGCGATAAATTATTAATTAAGGACAAATTTGGCAAAAAGATTGAGACTAATCCAAATGCCAGTGGCATTTCGATCGTTCGTTTAGCTGCGAACTAGAGTTTTTAATTCAAAACAAACGACTTAGGGCAGTCGTATAATACCGTTGTCTTTACTGAATGTATTTCCCTCCTCAAGAAGTTGAGGCGGAGGGTGGGCTAGGGTGATATCTATAGATGAGCATATACCTTGAGAAAAATGAAAGGTAATCAAACTCCAATCAAAAATCTCTCCAGTTTCTTCATCTTTTACAGGTCTACGATAGTCCCACAAATAATCCGATTTTTGTCCAAGGGTTCTTCCTTCTGGTTGCCCCATCAAGTCTTCCACCTCAATTCCGTTTCTCCCCAAAGTCAAATATTCTAAATTTGACTTCTTGTAGAAAGAAGAGGCGGTCGAATTTGAACCAATTCCATTTGGACTACTTCTCAATGCAGTGCGATTGCACCCAACGAAAACAATCATTAAGAGTAAAAAACTTAAAAGGCTTATCCGTTGCACAATAAAGAGGTTAAAATGGCGGAGAGAACGGGATTCGAACCCGTGGAGGAACGATTAGTTCCTCACCGGTTTAGCAAACCAGCGCATTCGACCACTCTGCCATCTCTCCAATTTGAAATGTTATTCTTATCGGGTTTGGGTAATATGGTAAATCTAAAAAAAATGTTATTTCTTCATAATTTTTCGTAGAGATAGCAAATTCTTCTCAGCCAAATCGTCTCCACGCTTTGCAGCCACTTCAAGCCACCTCAACGCTTCATCTACATTTTTTGAAATACCCTTTCCCCGCAAATACATGATACCTAGATACCTTGCAGACTCCGCATCTCCCAGATTGGCACACTTTTCAAAAGATTTAAATGCATCCTCCATAGATTTTGATTTAGAACTTCCCCAGTACACCTTTTTAGCATCTTCTCGAATCTGGTCAACTGGGGGCATGAAGGCTGGTTGGCTTTGAGTAGATTCACCTGGTAGAGGGGTTATTGCGGGCTCCTTGATAGGTTCCGACACAGGGTCAGTGTTAGCAGGCTCGGTTTTTCCATATACCGAGGGTAAACGAAAAGGTTTATCAACGGGACTCGAAAACTCTGTGTCAGAATCCAATTTTGTTTCAGCTGGAGTGGCCCAATCATCTGTATTCTCCTTATTTATGGAAATATTTTCAATATTTTCTGTTTCAATCCTCTCGGGAGCTGGATTAAAGAGCTTTTCATATTCCTCGAGCTTTTCCTCAGCCCCAGCTTGGTGAACTTCCAAAGCCTTTTCTGCATATTGATAGGCAAGATCTTCTCGAGATGAACCAGTTAAACCGTAGGCATAAAAATCAGCCACCATTAATAAGGAGAGCCCAAATCCTCTATCTGCAGCTGCTTGGAAATGAACTAAGGCAAGAGACTTGTCTTCCTTCACTCCCAATCCCTCCAAATAGCATCTGCCCAGGTAATGATGTGCCCCAGGCAATTTTTGGTCTATTCCCTGTTGTAATAAGTTTATGCCCCTTTGCCTAGTTGCATCCTCATCACCAACCAACGAATTGGATAGATCGTGAAGTTTGATTAAAGCACTTTGAACACAGGCTGGAGCGTAGCCTGAATTAGCTGAAGCCGAATAGTATTCAGCTGCCATTTGCATATCTTGCTTGAGAATGGTCTGGACCTCCTCGGCAGTAAAAATTTCAGCCAATACATATAACGCGACCGGATCCCCAATCGCTGCCTGTTTAATTAATTTTCCATCAGGATCACGAAATGATTTGAACAAATATTTAGCAACTAATTCAGAATTGGGTCCCATCGGTTTATATCTTGCCAAGTACCCAAGTACAAAATTGCCCAACCAATGTCCACGACTGGCGGAATTTTCTGCATAAAACCTAGCTTCGAGAAAAGAGACATTAAGATTTTTGTCTCCGTGCAAATGACAAAGAGCCAAAAATCCTTGGGCAAACGCGTCACCAGAATCAGCCGCATCTGTCAGAGCAGAGAGGTCGGACTTTAGCCAGCGGGCCCCTTCATTCCCACAAAGTACTTGATTCGCGATTAAAACGGGTAAAAGGTATAGAAAGATACGACTCATGTATGTTATAGATTATTCCTACGCTAGATGCCTTTGTCTACGCAAGTTCGCATTAACCAAAAAACACCTTCCACCCTCAACTTCTTAAATTTTCATGATCGAACCAAGTGATGGATCCTCAACCTTGCGTAGTCCAGGCAAAGAACCCATTCGGCAATTTGTTATCTACACCGAGCACAAAGTTGGTTGGTTAAATGACTTTATTTCAATGCTTAAAGACGAGAATATTGATATTCTCGCGATTTCAGTCCTCGATACTACGGACAGTGCGGTTATCCGCTTGATTCCAAACTACCCAAAAGATCTAGCCAGACTACTTAAAAGTTTATCTATAAGCTTTACCGAACGAAAGGTTCTTGCAGTTGAGTTAGAGAAAGAGGATTCATTTCAAAGTCTGACCAAAGCCTTACTCCGAGCTGAAATAAATATTCATTATGTATACTCATTTATGCATCCACCAAATGGTAAACCTGTACTCGCGGTTGCTATGGAAGATGAGGATACTGCCGAAGAGGCTCTTCGGGCTTATCAGCTTAAAATTCTATCCCAAGACGAATTAATCCGCTGAGGAAATAGGCTGTTTCTTTAGTAGAGAAGATAGGACTTGTTCTTGCGGCTAAAGGCGGCAACCTCAGAGTCCCATCTGAGTAGAAAAGGCCTAGGGTCAACTTCACTGTCTTTGGTTTTAATATGTTTCCACCAAGCACTGGAACCAACATGTTTATTAAAGAGATCAATCTCAGATTGCTTCGCGGTTGAGAATGGGCTTGGATCTTGCCAACGGGCAGTTAACTGCATCATAGCAAAGGCAAGCTCAGTCGGTCGCCAAACAGACCAATCTTGAATTACTAGGTAAACGCCCCTAACAGACTTGCCTGAAGCATTGGATGTTTGTTTAATTTTGTATGACAATCCCTTGAGATTAAGGTTTTCCAATGCACGCTTTAACTCCTCGGGTGATTTCCCGTCAAAAGTTAGTAATCGAAAAGGATACTTCGTACCAATTCCATGTTTGAATTTTCCCATTTGAGCACCAAGCCCCGTCATTGGATAACCAGCTACAGAATCAAGAGTAGGAATATTTGGTGAGGTTGGACGCCAAACCAATCCCGTACTTGGCCAAGTCATATTTCTTTTCCATCCGATCATTGGAACTAGGGTAAGTTTTCCTTTCCTTCTTACCTTATCTTCAATTTTTAAAACACCAGGTATCTGTTTTGACCAAAGTGCAATCTCTGCAATGGTCATCCCGTGAACAAAGGGCATAGGAAAGGCTCCGACATAACTAATCCATTCTGAATCAATCATTGGACCGGCGGTTTTTAAACCACCTAGAGGATTGGGCCTATCCAATACAACCACTTCTACACCCTCTTCAAAACAAGCTTCCATCACATAACGCATGCAACTAATATATGTGTAACAACGAACCCCGACATCTTGGAGATCGATCACTAAACAATCCAAGCCTCCGAGCATTTTTGAAGTTGGTTTACGGAACTTTCCATAAAGGGAATAGACAGGCAGATTGGTTCTATGATCAATTTTATCATCTACTGGAACAGAGGCTTTCTCGTCTCCGTAAATACCGTGTTCCGGACCAAACAGGGCAACAAGATTAACCTTACTGGTATTGTGCAAAGTCAAAACGGTACTTTTCCCTAATGAATTGACCCCAGCAGGATGAGTGAGCAGCCCTACTCTCTTGTTTTGCAAAATATCAAATTCACGGTCCTGCAAATAATCAATACCGAGTCTGATGTTTGAACTAGCCAGGCAAAAAGTTGTAAAGGGCCCGAAAATTAAGCAGATCAAACAGACCTGTAAAAGTGAAAAGTTTCGGCGGAAATTTTTTGCCCTTAATCTAGTTATTTCACTATTCATTTATTTTTTGTAGAACTTGCTGAAAATTTTGTAAAGAAAGACCGCGAAAACTCCCATAAATATACCCAAAACTGAACCACCTAAAAACATAGGAGGAAAAGTGTCCAATAGCCTCAACAACTCTTTCATAGAAAACTCAGACCAATCATAGTTTCTACTAAGAAGATTATTCTTCGGATACTTCAACCCCATCAAGTTGATCAAAATCATTCCTATTTTATAATCAGCAAAATAAATCGGGCCCATGGTTAGGGGGTTTGAAATCCACTGCAGGGCAATAATCAAGGGAAGGTTTGCCCGAACAAGTAGAGAAACGAAAAACACCACAATCATTTGGATACCCACGATTGGAAGCATTGATATCCAAATCCCCCAAAATAGAGCAGCCTGCATGGAATGGCCTTTAAATGACCAAAGGTACGATCTTTTATAAGCAGTTTCAGCAAACCATTTAAGAACAGGGTATCGATGAATATTCGACCTTCGTGGAAGAGGTTTGAGAAATTTTTTTACCCTACGAATTCTTTTAAACCTAACCTCTTTACTAATCGGTGGCTTGAAATCAAAAAAAAATTTTCGATCTTCAAGGACTTTACGACAGGAACTCTTTAAATTGTCTGGTCCAGCCCTGAGATTATCTAGCAATGGGGTATTTTTTTGGGCAATTGGAACAAAGAATACATTAGGGAATCTCTTGTTACAATTATCCACCAAGTCCAAATCAATTGAACCGCAAAACAATACCGCTTTTTTATTGGCAATCTTAGCCAGTGATAGCATCTGAAACGGACCTTTGCCCCGGCAGGAGGTTTGATCAAACTTACCTTCACCAGTAAAAATTAAATCAGCTTTTCTGACTTCATTCTCGAGGTCTAACCATTGACTAACCAATTCAAACCCACCCACCAATTTGACATCTCCAATCAGTGACAATCCAAAACCGATGCCTCCAGCTGCACCTGCCCCTGCCATTTGAGATAATCGATCAGCCTGAGGAAAAAATTCCTTTAATTGATCGAGCATTCGAACCATTGAAGCTTCTAAATTATTGAGCTGGTTAACGTTCAAACCCTTTTGAAGACCAAATTGTTTGGTAGCTCCATCTTCTCCGAGCAAGGGGTTATCAACATCGCAAGCAATGCGAATAGGCGGCATAGAGGCAATGTCAGAATGACCAAATAAGGAAAGGTTTGACCAAGTATCCGGACTAGGAAATTTGATCGTTTGACCATTGGTTTCCCCAAACTCCATCCCAAGAGCACTAAGAGCTCCAATGCCAGCGTCGTTAGTCGAACTCCCACCTATTCCCAAAAGGATACAATCAGCTTCATTGGCTTTGGCATGTAAGAGCAGTTCACCCACGCCTACCGTTGAAGTACGCCAGGGATTTCGTTGCTCTGGTGGCAGGTCGCTCAATCCACAAACCGAAGCCATTTCCAAGACCGCCAACTTTCCAGAAGTAGGAAGATCTAGCAATGTACGAACTGAAGCATTCAAGCTTTCAATGAAGACCATCCCAATCTCAACTATTTTTTCTTCACCAATAGAATCTTTAGCTCGAACTTTTATAATCTCACCCTCGTACTTAGGGGTTAAGATCTCAACGAAACCTTCACCTCCATCCGTTAAAGGGCAAGAAATGACTTCTAAACCGGAAGAAACATCAGATGCAACTTCCTTAACCAAAGCACATGCATCCTGAGCTGAAAAGGAGTCTTTAAACTTATCAAATGCGGATAAAATTCGCATTTTTTGATTATTTAAAAATTAGCGGATTTCATTTCCATTTGATTCGTCCACCACTTTGAAATTTTCCATATGGTAGCTTTCCTCTCCCTGGAAACTAATTTGTAGACCATAATTTTTTTCCAACTTGGATAAGAGTGAAGCATCTGGACCGCGCAATCTACGCAATACCGATGGGTGTAAGAAAACCTTCAGGGTTGAAGAGTCATGACCATCTGCCTTAATTCGGCGTACTGCATTGGAAACAAGTCGTTGAATTTCAATACTTATAGATCTTGGCGATTTAACAATTCCGCGACCTTTGCAATACGGACAGGGTTCGTAAACGCCGCTAGAATTACTTTCATCATGCCGTTGTCGCGTGATCTGCAAAATTCCGAGCTCTGAAATGGGCAAAACATTGTGCTTGGCTTTGTCATCAGACATCGAGGCTTTCATCTTTTGAAAGACCTTACGCTGATCGCTCCGGTTTTTCATGTCGATAAAATCGACAACTACGAGCCCGCCCAAATTCCTGAGTCGTAGCTGGCGCGCTACTTCGGCCGCAGCTTCCAAATTTGCCTGTAAAATAAAGTTTTTCCCGTCCTTACGGTTCCCCTTATGGCTACCAGTATTGATATCAATTGATACTAGCGCCTCAGTTTCCTCCATCACTATTTCACCCCCTGATGGTAACTTCACACACCTCATAAAAGTTTGTTCGATTTGGCGCTCTATATTAAAGCGTTGGAAGATAGGTATTTCTTCCTCAAATAACGAAACTTTTGCTTTGGACTTTGGAGATATTCTCTGAATTGTATCGATTAAGCGCGTATAATCCTCACGGTTGTCTATCTGTACTCGATCGACATCGTCAGTTAGGAAATCACGAGCCGTTAATCCAATCAAGTCGGGTTCCTCATATAGCATACAGGGATCCTTCTCATTTTTAATCCTGGATTCAATTTGATCCCATTGCTGCATCAAAATATGAAGATCTCGGACAAAAAAGCGTTCAGGTTTATTTTGCCCGACCGTACGGATAATAACTCCCATTCCTTCCCTAAGAGAAAGGTTACCAATAATACGCTTAAGCCTTTTTCGCTCCGCCTTATCTTCTATTTTACGAGAAATTCCACATTGTCCAGCATAAGGCATGAGTACAAGAAACCTACCAGGCAAAGAAAGATTAGTGGTGGTTCGAGGTCCCTTAGTACCGATCTGTGCCTTAGTTATCTGGACAACAATTTCCGAGCCAATTGGAAAAACTCTAGGAATATCCGAGACGGACTTTGCCTCGTTTTTACCTCTAGATTTCTTTTTATTTTCAAGAACGATTTCAACTGATGGATCGTTATTTGCACCGGGTAACATATCCCAGTAATGCAAAAATGCATTTTTTTCTTGGCCAATATTTACGAATGCCGCTTTAAGACCGGCTTCGAGGTTTTGTACCTTTCCTTTAAAAATTGCCCCTACCATTCGATCCTTATCAAGCCTTTCGATGTCAAATGCTTGAAGGATACCATTTTCCATCATTGCTACACGGCGCTCGAGGGCCTCTGTATTAATGATAATTTCTTTATAATCCTCTTTCTTTTCTCGGCGAAAGAATGACATAATACGTTCCCGGATTGGACGATTCTTCGCCCTCTCCAGAGCCGCATCTCTCAATTCTTTTTTATCAATTAAGATAGGAGGTTTTTCCAAAGGGGCGGCACTTAAGTCGTTTTTGGGCAATTTTTCTCCTGAATTGTCTTCAGGGGATTGTTTTGATCTGTTTTTCGAGGAGGCTCTGCGCCTATTTCTTCTGGCCATGATAGGAGGTGTTGAAGAATCCAACCCTCATCTGAACAACGCGTACATTTGGTCTAACAAGTTTCACAAGACAGACTTTCGATAACGAAATACACTTTGTACCATTCCAAGCATAAGGAAACAAACGACCATGAAGGAACCACCATAACTCAGAAAGGGCAAGGGCAGCCCTGTTATGGGGGTGATTCCAATAGTCATTCCGACATTGATGAAAATATGAGTCATCAAGAGGACGGATACGCCAACAGCCAGCATCGAACCGAAACGATCTGCGGCTTGAGCCGCTACCCGTAGACAACCGAAGACCACAAGGGATAACATCCCGATGGCTAGACTGCCCCCAAGTAATCCTGATTCTTCAGCAATTACGGCAAAGATGAAATCGTTGTGGGCCACCGCAGTTGGTAAATATCCGAGTTTGGCTTGCATCCCTTCCCCGAGACCTTTGCCGGAGATGCCACCAGTGGCGACTGCGATAAGGGCTTGGATGCGGTTCCAATTCGAACCCACACCTTGTGGGTCTTCGACTTCGGGCGCAACAAAGGTAAGAATGCGTTTGCGTTGATAATCCTTGAGTGGAAGGAGTGAGGAGTCCTCGTATGCCACCACGGCATCCGAGGGTTTGGGATTCTCTAGTTTATATTGATAGTAGTTAAATAAATCGAAGCCTAACAAACCAAGCAACACCACGAATACGACAAACGTGGAAATAAAAAACTTAGTTGGCATGCGGGCGACGTATAAAAGTGAGAAGGCAATTGGTGGAAATACCAAAGTAGATCCTAAATCTGGCTGTAAAAAGATCAAGAACATTGGCAACGCAAAACAAGCCGCAACCTTGAGAATCCCTCTTAAGGAATCCTGCATGTCTCCGACTTTAGATCGGGCTAGCAAACTTGCACCGAATATCATCGTTGACCACTTGGCAATTTCAGACGGTTGCACTTTGAATAATCCGAAGTCAATCCACCTGCGTGCACCATAAATCATTGGGCCACCAAAAACCAAAAGTAATCCAATAATTACCAGGAAATAGAAAATATGGGCGTACCTCATCCACAATTGGTAGTTAATTACCGAAACCACAGCATAAAGAGAAAATCCAATTACAGACCAAAGAATTTGCATTTTCCAATAATTTCCACCCCCAAAAGCTTGGGCAGAATGAATAAAGATAATACTCATAAGACACAGACCGAGTAAGCATAATGGAGTTAGCCAATCCCATTTAGTCTCCTCAGGGATAAGCGAGTCCTGCTCCAATGGATCTGACTTCCTCACATTACTTGAGTAATTCTTTAACCATCTTTTCCCACTCTACAGACAAGCTCGAGCGACACACAGGTTTGCCTGCACGGGCATACCAATATGCCGCGTTACCTAAATCCCCCTCCTCGCGATGCAAATAAGCATGCACCCAGTCTCCTTCAACCGACCCCGCACTCTGGGCTAATTCGTGAGCGTTCTCCCAATATCCTTTTTTTGCCCACCAAAGGGCCTGCAAAGGTGATGACAAATCTCCAAAAGGCTCATTTTCTTTTTCAATTAAAGAAAGAAAATCGGCAATGTTCATGAGTCACGTTTTCTTTTCCATCTCATACCTAAGGCCAGGCTGTATTGAAATTTTCTACGATGTTCACGAATAAGAAAAGGTAAGTTTTTTTCCATTTCTAAATCAAAGTGTTCTTCAAGAATATTCTTTAATGCGGATGCCGAATCTCCTTCCTCCAACCACTTTTCAGGAGAAGTGAATTCCTCAAGCCAAGTAAAAGGAGTGGTAAGGATTAAATGGCCACCTGGGTTTACAAGATCGGGAAGTCGGTCGAGTAAGGATAAAGGGTCGGGCAAGCGACAAAGTAGATTGGCCGCATGGACGACATCGAAGTGCCCAAGGTCTTTTCGTAAATTGCACGCATCTCCAACCTCGAAAGTTAGGTTGGACGGAAGATCAGCTATTTTTACCGATGCATCTTTCCACCTACTTCCCTCTTCATGGTACTGATAACTAAGTGATCCCGATTGCACCAGGCTGTTAGCAGCACCAATGAAGGATTCTGAATAATCGATACCCAGAACTTGACCGGAGATATTAGCCAAAACAAAACTACTTTTCCCCACCGCACATCCAAGGTCTAATGCTTGCCCGATTGACATGGATGTATCGATCAATTCCTCTACACTTCGACGGGCAAAATCAAGGGCATCTTTGGGACCGCCAGGCCAGGGAAACTGTTCTTCCTCCGATCCATAGTGAAAAAGTAAATACTCTCCAAGGGAGCGAGCGGTTTCATAGATTTCACCTCCCTGATTATTGCTATTAACAAGATTCATTCTGCAGATAATTCCCTAAAGGATTCTTTGAGCCGAGGATAAAGATTCTGATAAATCTTATAGTTTTTATGATACTTGGAAGGATTTGAACTTATCTCCACAAGCTCGGTCTCTTTAATCCATGAATCAGAGGCCTCCTCAACTGAAGAAAAGTGGTCGCATCCGACCGAGGCCAGCAATGCGGCACCATAAGCAGCTCCCTCCCTTGCATTGACCAAGGAACAGGGTGATTCAAAAATATCGGCCAACATTTGTTTCCATAGGGACGACCTAGCCCCACCGCCAGATAAAATTACTTTGTCAGGGCGAATGCCCAGTTCCTGCATTAAGGAAAGCGAATCTTTTAATCCATAGCTTACTCCTTCCAAAACGGCACGAGTGAGATGGGCTTTGCTGTGCCGTAAAGTCAAACCTACAAAAGCACCCCGGGCATGGGGATCCGGATGGGGTGTTCGCTCGCCAGACAAATAGGGAAGGAAAACCAAACCTTCGCACCCCACAGCCACTTGTTCTGCAGATCGAGTAAGTATTTCATATGCATTCTCCCCTCCCCCATTCTCGATGGATTGTTCCTCTCTGCCCAATTGATTTTTATACCACTGGAAGGAACCAGCCGCTGACAACATCACTCCCATTAAATGCCATTTACCGGGAACGGCATGACAAAATGCATGCAACTTCCCCTCTGGTTCCACACGGTACTGATTGCTCTGAGCAAAAACGACCCCACTTGTACCAAGAGTTGCCGAAACCATACCTTCCCTAACTATTCCGCAACCAACGGCTTGAGCCGCCTGGTCTCCACCACCCGCGATAACTGGGGTGCCTATGAATAAACCAGTTTGAGAGCTTGCATCTGGGGAAATCTTGGTCGATGCAACCGTAGATTCAGTAAGTTCTGGCAACCAATCTTTTGACCAACCCATCCCCGAAAGGATTTCGTCCGACCATTTTCTCTCTCCTACATTAAGCATGGATGTGCCTGATGCGTCTGATACTTCGGAGAAAAATTCTCCAGTCAATCGATAGCGAATATAATCCTTGGGTAAAAGTACTTTGGAAATCTTGGAAAACACTTCTGGTTCATTCTTTTCAACCCAGCGTAATTTGGGAGCGGTGAAACCAGCAAGGATTGGGTTACCTGTAAGACGCAAAACTTCAGCTTCACCTAAAAGCTCGGTCATCTCTTCACACTCCTTAAAAGAACGCTGATCATTCCACATGATACATGGACGAAGAACTTGTCCATGAGCATCAAGGATGACCAAGCCGTGCATTTGTCCAGTTAATCCTATCCCGGCAATAGATTCGGATTCCACATTCTTTAATAATTCTTTTAATGCCTTACAGGTAGCCTCCCACCAAACCTCCGGATCTGTTTCGGCTTGCAAGGGAGCAGGTGTTTGAAACGGATACTCCGGGTTACTGCTAGCAAGGACTTTACCGGATGAATCAACCAATAAGGCCTTGATCGAGGATGTACCAACGTCGATTCCAATAAATTTCATAACTTATTTATCAAACCAACCCATTGAGTGTTGGCAACTGGAATGACCAGCCAAGCCAAATACCTTCATTTTCCAAAAGGTAGCTTGTAGAGTCCCCAAAGCCAATATCAGCAAACTCCATTCTTGCACTTTGCTAATTCTCCAGGATAGCTATTTTGCAATGACAAAGGAAGATTCAATCGAACCCACAAAACAACCCATCCTACGAATTCGATATTGTCCTGGTTGCGGATGGATGCTCCGAGCAACTTGGCTCGCTCAAGAAGTGCTGATTACCTTTGCTCAAGAAATCGGTTCCGTTTCCCTGGAACCAGTGAAAGAAACAGCAGGAATCTTTCAGGTATGGTTGAATGATAAACCCGTTTGGTGCCGAAAGTTAGATTCTGGGTTTCCACAACCTAAAGAGTTAAAGCAAAGAATCCGTGATCTTATTTGTCCGGGTCGAGACCTCGGACATTCGGATAAATAAAATTAGGTTTTTTGGGCGGCCTGTTTACGGGCCACCGCTTTCTTGAGGAATTCATCCCCGATGACACCCAGAAGAATCACCAACCCGAGAATGCCAAATTCGAGGTGTGTCGATATACCGACCATATTTATGGAATTATAAATCAATCGAATAACTGCAGCCGCAATGACCACACCCAAGACCGAACCCTCTCCTCCCCGCAAACTACATCCACCCAGCACCGCAGCGGCAATTGCATAGAGTTCGTAAAATTCGCCCGTTTGAGCAGGTTGGACAGAATCCAATTCGAAAGCGAAAAGAATCCCCGCGATTCCGGCAAACAAGGAGCAGAGCACATAGGCGAGTATTTTCATCCTGTCCGTATTAATGCCGCTATACCGAGTACCTTCCTCGTTATTACCCAAAGCAAAAAGGTAGCGCCCCCAAATGGTACGACGCAAAAACACCGCAGCGGCAATGGAAAGAACCAATATAAAAAGAGCAGGTGTGGGAAGGTTAAACGATCCCAAAGCAATCTTTCCACTAAACAGAAAATCAAGGCCCTGTATTTGTTCTAAGTTTTTATAACCGGCATCATCTTCGTATGGCATTGGTCCAATCGACTGGTTGTCGGTAAGCCAGCGACCCATACTTCGGTAGACCAATAATCCACATAGGGTTACAACAAACGGCTGGACTTTTGCCTTGGTTATTAAAAGTCCGTGAAGCAAACCAATTCCCAAAGATAGTACCAAGGTGATTCCTATAGCACTCCAAGGGTCCATCCCTTCCAGTTTAAGGCAGATTGATAAGACCACCGAGACCAAGCCAACGACTGACCCGATAGAGAGATCAATACCGCCCGTTATAATAACAAAGGCAACTCCCAGGCTCATCACTGCGTACAAACTCGACCATTTGATCAAGTTTTGCATGTTGTATGCGTTGAGGAATTTAGGATTGATTACTGCCGTGATCACAAAGATTGCAACCAAGAGAATAAAGATACCAAGTACATTTTTTTTCATATAAACTTATTAAATTAGGCCGCCACCAAATTACCGGTTGCCAAGTTCATGATTGCTTTCTCGCTCAATTGATCCCGACTAAGTTCACCAGATATTTGACCCTCGTGCATAACATAGGCCCGATCAGCCATGCCCAAGACCTCTTCCATCTCACTGGAAACAAAGAGAATGGCCATGCCCTCTCCTGCCAGTTTCTCCATCAGTTTGTAAATTTCTCTTTTCGCTCCGACATCTATCCCGCGTGTCGGTTCATCCAACAGCAATAATTTAGGAGACATCGCTAACCATTTTCCCAAAACAATTTTTTGCTGATTTCCTCCGGAAAGAAACCTCGCCATCTGTTCGAAATTGGGTGTTTTGATCTTCATCGATTTTACCGCATTTTGGGTGACCGCCCGTTCTGCATTTTCATTCAACCATCCACGCGACGCATCTCTTTGTAAACTTGGTAAGCTACTATTTTCACGTACCGACATGGGCAGGACCAAACCGTGTTGTTTTCGATCTTCTGGAGCCAGAGCAATACCTTCAGAAATTGCAGCTCTTGGATTTCGAATTTCTTTCACTTCTCCACTAATTTCCAAGGAACCACCCAGGGCTGGAGTTACCCCAAAAATAGTTTGTAAAAGTTCTGTTCTACCTGCACCTACCAAACCAGCAACTCCTACAATTTCACCTTCAGAGACTTTTAGGGACAAAGGATGCTGGGGGTAAGATGGACAGCGTAAATCTTTAAGGGATATAACAGGCTTACCGGGACGATGGACTTGCCGGTCGTAAAATTCACTTAATTCGCGACCAACCATAAGTTTGACCATATTATCGTGATCAATCTGATCCTGCATTAATTCTCCCGCATTTTCTCCATCACGAAAAACGGTTACCCGATCAGCCAATTCCTTGACCTCTCCAAGACGGTGGGAAATGTAAATCACACTTATTCCCTTGGACCGCAAATTCTTAACCACCTTAAAAAGAGTTTCCGTTTCTTTTTGCGAAAGACTACTCGTAGGCTCGTCCATTATCAGCACACGGGCGTTACAAGATAAAGCTTTGGCAATTTCAACCAATTGTTGTTTACCAATCGGTATCGATCCGGCAAGCGTATCAACAGGGAGATCAAGCCCAACCTGAGAAAGAAACTTTTCAGTCTGCCTACGTATTTCCGATTCATCAATAAGGCCAGCCTTCGTCGGTTCGCGCCCAAGAAAAACATTGGCTGCCAAGTCGAGGTTCCCACACAAATTGAGTTCCTGATGAATTAAAGCGATTCCCTCATCCATCGCGTCGTTTACATTACGGAAGGAAACCTTTTTGCCACATACAAGAAACTCGCCTTCGTCAGCTGGTTGAACCCCAGCTAAGATTTTCATCAATGTGCTTTTACCTGCTCCATTTTCTCCGATTAGGGCAAGAACCTCGCCTTTTTGTAAGTGGAGAGACACCCCCCGAAGAGCGAGTACCCCAGGGAAACTTTTTTGTAATCCGCTTACCTCAAGCAAGGGGCTGGAGGTTTCGTCCATCCTTATTGTTGCTTACCCAATGCAGCCATTTCTTTCTTCTTGGTCCAAAACTCTTCCACATTGCTTCGGTCAACTACAAGAAAAGGTAGTTCAAAATATTGGGCATCGGGCTGCTTTCCTTCATGAATAGACTTGAGCATTTTAATCGATTCATACCCATACTCCCAAGGTTGTTGACTGATCGTCCCATGGGCATTTCCGTCAAGAATTGCCTGCAGGGTTGCATCCTGCTCATCAAAGCCACAAACCTTGATTTGATTTTGTTTATTTGCCTCCCTAATCGCATCAATACAAGCGGGAGGATTGTAAGCAAACAAACCGACCATACATTTTAAATTTTTATACTTGGTCATGGAATCCTCGGCATTGCTCTTAGCCTTGGCTTTGTCAAAATTATCAGTGCGCGTGTCCAAAACTATGTATTTTGATCCTTCAGCCTTTAAGTCCGAAGCATCCACTGGATCGAACTTCACTTGGTCGAGCTTCTGCATTGGTCGGTTTAATAATTCATCGATCACTCCCTGCCGGCGTTGGCGTGCATTGAGTTGTTCCAATCGCCCCACAAAAATCATCACTTCCCCACCCCCCGGAATGGCTTTTTTAACCAAGCTACCGAGAGCTCTTCCAGCTTTATAATTATTTGTTCCGATGTAAACAAGACGGTCGCTTTTAGGAGCATCCGCATCCTGAGTGATTAAAATAGTATTTTGCCCAACTTCATTAAGAAAAGGAGTTTGGTTCTCCGCATCAATCGGACTCACCGCAACTCCATCTACACCTTTGGCAAGCATAGCTTCCATCATCCGTTTTTGATCGACCACTCCTTTAGGAGGCATCAACACTTCGCATTGTACGCCAAATTCTTTTTCAGCAATACGCACACCAGCGGCACATAAATCCCAAAAGGGATCAATTCCATTAGTCACATAGGCGAATGTTGGAACATCGGAAGCTTTTTCTAATTCTGAGTGGTTTTCTCCACCACAACCGCTCAAAAGAACGAGCAAATAGGAAAGAAAGAATAGTGAAAGGGATTTTTTAATATTCATCGAATTAAATAAAGAAGGCAGGAGTCAAATCGGTCAAGGATTACCAAGGAGTTCGTCCACCATTTACACAAAGGGTTTGGCCGGTAACAAAAGAGGCTTCATCGGAAGCAAAATACCTTACCGCCTGTCCAACATCCTTGGGAGATCCCCAACGACCCATTGGGATGCTACTTAAATATGCATCCTTATCTTCCTGCGGATCATCAACATGTCGATCGGTGGGTATCCACCCAGGAGCTACCGTGTTTACGGTTATTCCAGTGGACGCAAGTTCCACGGATAAACTCCGACTCCATCCAATCTGCCCGCCCTTCGCCGCAACATAAGCAGTAAACTGCGGAACGGACGCATGAAATACTTCACTGGTGATATTTATTATTCTACCCCATTTACGCTTTTTCATTCCCGGCAATGCAGATTGGGCAAGTAAAAATGGACTGAGGACAAAAAAATCGTACATCTCACGATAGAAGTCGGAATCGTACTCCTCGATTGGTCTTTGAGGCTGTGGTCCCGTGGCATTAGGCACAATTACATCGACCGATCCAAATTTTTCCTCCACCGCCTCAACCATCGAACTAACCTGCTCTTGATCGGTGACATCTGCCCGAACCACCATGACATGAGCTCCCCTAGATTGAAGAGACTCCCGCGCTTTTTCAGCAACCTCTCGATTACCATGGTAATTGAGCGCCAATTTGGCCCCGGCATCTGCCAAACACTCAGCTATTCCCAAACCCAATCCTCTTGTGCTTCCGGTTATGAGAGCAACTTTATTCTTTAGTGAAAAACTCATTGTTATGATATTAGCAGATTAACTGAATATTAGAAATATGTATTATTGACGGTAGCATACCCATTTTTGACATATATTTTTTATAGAAATGAAGAACCGGCCATGAGACTTTTTTTTGCCTAGACTGAATAATTTGATATTTCAAATATATTTGAAATATCAAATTTCATTTCGTTCATTTAACCGTGGTAAGGTTGAGCTGGCGTACCCTGAGCATGCAAACCATCGACCACAAATACATGCCCTGCACCTGCTTCTTCTAAAGTTTTGTGAATTCCGGTAGTAACAAACAATCGGTCCAAGCGATTTCCACCAAATGTACAGGCGGTGGTCTCAACACAGGGAAGTAAGACCTTCCGCAAAAGCTCTCCAGTATCGGGATTTACCTGTAAAACTGCTCCACCGTGACACATCGCCACCCAGAGCATTCCCTCGGAGTCCATGGTCATCCCATCTGGAGAGCCCTCAATACCAAACTTGGTAAAGTCTACTGCAATACGGGAATTTTCGATCTTTCCACTCGCAAGGTCATAATCATATACGGTCACCTTTTGTGTCGGAGTATCAATGTAGTACATAAGCTTTTTTTCTAGGTCCCAACA
>Ga0209833_1000720_pt1 | contig 23460 bp, 24 predicted proteins | sample COGITO_mtgs_1105_3_FD_184797 | JGI IMG/M metagenome (GOLD analysis project Ga0209833, IMG submission 184797) | Pelagic marine microbial communities from North Sea - COGITO_mtgs_110506 (SPAdes) (version 2) | ecosystem: Environmental > Aquatic > Marine > Epipelagic ... | reverse complement strand
AATTGTTAACTGATTTCCTTGTGGGATACTTAAATCAATGTAACGGCCACCGCCATAAGTTTCTATGCCGTTTGTCGCATCCAAAAAAGGAAGAAACAAATAATCTGATTCAGCCTCAGAATCTGGTTCTGGAGCCGCTTGATATACATTAAGCCTGTACGATTCGCTATTGATAGTAAACGACAAAATTCCAAAAACACGTTCTTTAGTCACCCGATCAGTAGTCGTTTTCATATCAAAAAATGGGGTCTCTGGGGTACGTTTCAATTGTGCTTCTACAACAAACAGAGAATCAATCGGAAAAAATTCAAGCCCATTAAATGTTTTCAAATCTTTGGGTTTCAAAGGAGATCTAGAGGCGTCTTTAAAAAAACTATTTTGCTGTTTTTGATGTTCTGATTTTGATTTTATAGGACGCTTTTGAGATTGACAGCCCGTAAAAAATAGGAACACTAAAGCGATATAAAAAATAGAATTCGTTTTCATAGGGGTGTGGTTTTATTCATTGTTAATGTATAAAAATATAATTACTTTTTTAATATCGGACGGTTTGACACCACATTTGAAAGAATAATTTGAGTTTTGGTTTCTCCGTATGTAATCAGTTGATCGATGAGTTTTTCGAGGTGACGCTGATTTTGAAGTACCACTTCCATTACAATATTTTCATTTCCAGTAATTCGGTAACAATTAATAACTTCATCCAAAGTTTTTACTTTATGCAAAAATGGTTGAAGGCGTCCCATGAATGCACGCACGGTAATCAAGGCTCTGAAATCATAACCCAACTCAAAATGGGATACTTTGGCATAATAGCCATCTATAATTCCGGCATCTTCCAATTTTTTTATGCGTTCTGTAACTGCAGGTGAAGAGATTCCAACTAGATTGGCAATGGCTGTATTTGAGACACGCGCATTGTATTGCAGTTGTTCTAATATTTTGGAATGCAAAACATCTAATTTCATAATTAAAGAATTTTAAATAAAAATATTAAAAATTAAATAAATAAACTAATATAACTTTAAATATTAAATATAAGCTAGTAAATTTTTATTCTAATTTTGAGTTAATTATAATTCAAATTATGGCATTTCAAAGCTCGTCAGAATTAAATCTTGCTTTTTACAAAAAAGCCATTGAGATAGGGTCTCTTTCTAAAATAATCTCAAATTATTTGAGAGCTGATCTTTCTGTTTTGAAATCCAACGGACACGAAGACCAAAACATCTATTTTTCAGGGGATATAATACGTCAATCGGACTCGTTGGCTCCTGAAATTATGAAAGCAGAACAAGAAGTGTTTTCTGAACAAAAACAGAAACATGCCGAAACCTTAAAATGGCTCACAAACCGTTTGTTTATCAACTGCAGTCGTCTGGAAAAATGCAATAGTGATGGGCGTGAATTTATGTCCATTCTGAATAGTGAATTACATAAATTTAAAAAGCTTCAGAAAAACTGGATGCTCACTATTTAAGAAGGTTGGTATTTATTTTTCAGGCATTAAAGCTGCCATTTCCAATTGTAGAATTTGTGCTTTTTGAGCCGCTTTCGATGCAAAGTCAAGTTCAGAAGACGCATAGATAATCCCTCTAGAAGAATTTACCAAAAGTCCGATTTGTGAATTCATCCCATTTTTACACACCTCAGCCAAACTCCCTCCTTGTGCACCAACCCCAGGAACTAATAAAAAATTATCAGGGATAATTTTTCTAATTTCATTAAAATAAGACGCTTTGGTTGCACCTACGACATACATTAAATTTTTAGAGTTCTTCCACTCTTTAGAGGTTTCTAACACAGATTGGTAAAGTGGCTTTCCTTCTGTTGTAAGGGTTTGAAAATCAAATGCACCTGCATTGGAGGTCAAAGCGAGCATGATTGTATGTTTCTCTTGAAATTCTAAAAACGGTTCTATAGAATCCTTTCCCATATAAGGAGCAACCGTCACACTGTCAAACGCTAAATCCTCAAAAAAGGCCTTTGCATACATTGTACTCGTATTTCCAATATCGCCGCGTTTTGCATCTGCAATCGTAAAAATTTCAGGGTAATTCGTATTCAGATAGGCCATTGTTTTTTGAAGCGATTTCCAACCTTTCAATCCGTAGGCTTCATAAAAGGCCGTATTTGGTTTATAGGCGACACACAAATGGTGGGTTGCATCAATTATTGCTTTATTAAACTCAAAAATTGGGTCTTCTAATTCTAATAAATGAGTGGGTATCTTAGACATATCCACATCCAAACCAATACAAAGAAAGGATTGTTTTTTTATGATTTCGGAAACAAGTGCTTGAGTCGTCATATAAAATTATATTGTACCGTTATCTGCTTTGAGTTTTTCGGTGTTTTCTGCCATCATGAGTTCGCTTATTATTTTCTGAATATCGCCATTAATAATATTTGACAAATCATAGAGTGTCAACCCAATACGGTGTTCCGTCACTCTTCCTTGCGGGTAGTTATAAGTTCTAATTTTGGCACTTCGATCACCCGAAGATACCATGCTCATTCGTTTCTCAGAATCGGCTGCTTGTTTTTTTGCCAATTCTAATTCGTACAAACGAGACCTTAATACTTTTAGAGCTTTTTCTAAATTTTTGTGGGAAGATTTTTGATCTTGACAACTTACAATCATCCCTGTTGGCTCGTGGTGTAATTTAATTGCTGAATAGGTTGTATTTACAGACTGTCCTCCAGGCCCTGTTGAAGTGGTTCGTTCAATTCTAACTTCGGACATATCGAGTTGCACATCAAATTCTTCGGCTTCAGGCAATACAATTACAGAAGCTGCACTTGTATGCACACGTCCTTGGGTTTCTGTTTGTGGTACACGTTGCACTCGGTGAACACCTGCTTCAAATTTTAGGGTTCCATAAACATCCTCTCCACTTACTTCAAAAATAATTTCTTTAAAACCACCGGATGTTCCATCATTAAAATCTACAACCTCAACTTTCCATCCTTTGGATTCACAATATTTTGTGTACATACGATGCAAATCTCCAGCAAAAATACTGGCTTCATCCCCACCAGCACCCGCACGAATTTCCATCACTACATTTTTGGCATCGTCTGGATCTTTTGGAATGAGAAGCACTCTCATTTCTTCTTCTAGAGCAGGAATTTGAGCCTTGGCTTCTTCCATTTGCATCTTGGCCATTTCAACCATTTCTGCATCACTCCCATCCGATATAATTTCTTGAGCTTCTTCGACATTAGACATTAAAGATTCATAAACCAGTCCTTTGTCAACCAGTTTTTTCAAATCTTTATATTCTTTGTTTAGTTGTACATAGCGCTTTTGATCAGCTATTATATCTGGCTGAATGATCAAATCATTGACTTCATCGAAACGTTGTTTAACTATTTGAATTTTTTCTAACATCTACTTGGAGAATTATGTTGCAAAAGTACTGTTTTTTATGGATTCGGAGCTGATGAACGCTATCACTAATACTCAAACGTTCCAAATGCACTTTGAATGGTCAATTTTTTGGAGTCTGCAGTTTCGACACGTCCCACTATTTGAGCGTCCACATTATAGGATTTAGAAATAGCAATAATGGCATCCGCAACATCTGGTTTTACATAGAGTTCCATTCGGTGACCACAATTAAATACTTGATACATTTCTTTCCAATCGGTATTGGATTGTTCTTGTATCAGCTTAAATAAAGGGGGCACTTCAAACATATTGTCTTTTATGATATGTAAATCTTCAACAAAGTGAAGAATTTTGGTTTGAGCACCTCCACTACAATGGACCATTCCGTGAATTGAATCAGAAGTATAGCGCTCTAAAATTGTTTTGATAATAGGTGCATAAGTTCGTGTTGGAGACAACACTAATTTTCCTGCATCAATAGGAGAATTTTCAACAGCATCGGTTAATGTTACCTGCCCAGAATAGACCAATTCTTTAGGAACTGCGGCGTCAAAACTTTCGGGATATTTGTTTGCTAAATAATGTCCAAATACATCGTGTCTTGCCGAAGTTAGCCCATTACTTCCCATTCCCCCATTATAGGTGGTTTCATAAGTTGCTTGACCAAAAGAAGCCAATCCAACAATCACATCCCCGGCTTGTATATTTGCATTGTCAATCACTTTATTTCTTGGCATTCTAGCAGTCACCGTCGAATCGACAATAATCGTTCGGACTAGGTCGCCAACATCCGCTGTTTCGCCTCCTGTGGAATGAATGGTAACTCCAAACCCCTTTAGGTCCTCTATGAGTTCTTCTGTGCCATTTATAATGGCCGATAGCACTTCGCCCGGAATGACATTTTTATTACGTCCAATTGTAGAGGATAACATAATATGGTCGGTAGCTCCAACACACAACAAATCATCGATATTCATAATGAGTGCATCTTGAGCAATCCCTTTCCAAACTGATATATCGCCAGTTTCTTTCCAATACATATAGGCTAGAGAACTTTTTGTTCCTGCGCCATCAGCATGCATTATCAGGCAATAATCGGAATCGTTTGTTAGATGGTCGGGAACAATTTTACAAAAGGCTTGTGGAAACAAACCTTTGTCTATATTTTTAATCGCGTTATGAACATCTTCTTTGGAAGCCGAAACTCCCCGTTGTGCATAGCGTTTACTTACCTCGTTCCCCATAAAAATTATTTGTCCTGCAAAAGTAATAAAGTATTTAAGAAAAAGGCTAAAGTGTCATAATAAAAGCATTCTAAAATACGAGAAAAATTAGACCAGAAATTACTAGACGACTTTAAACCATTTATTTACTTTGTAAAAAGCATTTCTCTATACTTTGCCAACGGCCATAATTCATCATCAATCAAGAGCTCAAGTTTGTCACAATGGTATCGAATGTCATCAAATAACGGCTTGACTTGCTTGCAATAAATCGATGCTTTTTTGGTTGTATCTTTAACGGAATTGGCTTTTTTTCGAGCGTTTGTCATAGTGGTTACCCCCGAATTAATTGCTTCGATTCTTTGAGAAATATCAGCAATTAAAACCATTTGCTCGCTTGCATATTTCTTAAACTCTTTTCCAAAAATATCTTTTAATCCTTTGACATTGTCAATCAAAATATTCTGATATTTAACAGCCGTTGGTATCACATGATTTCGAGCGATATCTCCTAAAGTTCGCCCTTCGATTTGAAGAATATGAACATATTCTTCAATTTCAATATCGTATCGCGCTTCGATTTCCACCTTATTCATGACATTTAAACCTTCGTAAAGTGCAATGGTTTTAGGGTGAACTTTAATTTTAAGTGCCTCTGGTGTATTTTTGTTATTACTCAAACCTCTTTTTTTGGCTTCTGCTTGCCAATCGTCACCATAACCATTGCCTTCGAAAAGAATATTTCGAGAAGTTTTTATGTATTCTCTTAACACATTAAATATGGCTTCATCTTTCTTTAATCCTTTCGTAGCGATGAGAGCATCTACTTCTGTTTTAAAGTCAATTAATTGACGAGCAACAATCGAGTTTAATACCGTCATTGGGTTGGCACAATTGGCGGTGGAGCCGACGGCACGAAATTCAAATTTATTACCTGTGAATGCGAAAGGTGAGGTACGATTTCGATCCGTATTATCCAATAAAATCTCAGGAATTTTTCCAACTACGTTCAGTTTTAAATCTGTTTTTTCTTCTGGAGATAACTTTCCTTTCGTAACGCCTTCTAATTCATGAAGCACTTTAGAAAGTTGTGCTCCTATAAATACAGATATAATTGCTGGCGGAGCTTCATTGGCTCCAAGGCGGTGATCGTTTGTTGCCGAAGCTATAGAGGCACGAAGTAATTCTTCATTATCGTGAACTGCTTTTATGGTATTTACAAAAAACGTAAGAAACTGCAAATTGCTCATCGGGGTCTTTCCTGGAGCTAATAAATTAATTCCAGTATCCGTGCTTAAACTCCAGTTATTATGTTTTCCAGAACCGTTTACACCTGCAAAGGGCTTTTCATGAAAAAGGACTTTAAAATGATGGCGGTCGGCAACTTTTTTCATGACGTCCATTACTAATGAATTGTGGTCCACTGCTAAGTTTGCTTCTTCATAAATGGGTGCCAACTCAAATTGGTTGGGTGCAACTTCGTTATGACGTGTTTTTACGGGGATTCCAAGCAACATGGATTCTGTTTCTAAATCACGCATAAAATTTAAGGCTCGCCCTGGAATGGTTCCAAAATAATGGTCATCGAGCTGTTGGTCTTTAGCAGAGCTATGTCCTAAAAGTGTACGTCCTGTCATTTCCAAATCAGGTCGTGATGCTACCAAGGCTTTATCAATCAAAAAATATTCTTGTTCCCATCCTAAGGATGCGGTTACTTTTTTGACCGTTTTATCAAAATAACGAGCCACATCGGTGGCGGCATGATCAACTGCATTCAATGCTCGTAATAAAGGAGTTTTAAAATCTAACGCTTCACCAGTGTATGCTACAAAAACAGTAGGAATACAAAGAGTAGTTCCAAAAATAAAGGCTGGAGACGTTGGATCCCAAGCGGTATAACCACGGGCTTCAAACGTATTTCGAATCCCTCCATTAGGAAACGAAGATGCATCTGGTTCTTGTTGTACAAGTTGATTTCCTTCAAAACGCTCTAGAGATTCTCCGTTGCCAATAGTTTCAAAAAAGGCATCATGTTTTTCGGCAGTAGCTCCTGTTAAAGGTTGAAACCAGTGTGTATAATGAGTCACCCCTTTGGACATGGCCCACTCTTTCATAGAAGAAGCTATTTGATCGGCAATAGACCGGTTAATTTTATCGCCTTTATTAATAGCTCTCATGAGACTATTGAGCGCTTCTTTGGTCAAAAATTGACGCATGGTTTTTAAATCAAAAACATTCGCTCCAAAAATTTCGGATTGTTTCGCTTCTTTATCAACCATCGTTGGGGGACGGTCTAAAGATTGTTTAAGGGCATGAAATCTAAGTGTTGACATAAGCAAGTGGTTTTAAATGAAAATCTTAATACAAAAATAAAATTTTCGCGATAAAAATAAGGCATCGCTAAAATATTTATTAACAAATATAAAATTTATCTAGACTTAAAATATGAAAAACATAATGAAACCCTTAAAAATATAGGGCATTCAATAAAAACATACTGATGTTAATAAAATAGCCCCCTAATAAAATAGAGTAATTATCATTATTTTTATATTTGTTCTCATTATATTAAATACTTAAAAATTATGGCAAAAATTAAATTAGAATACATTTGGTTGGATGGTTATTATCCAACTCAAAACATGCGAAGCAAGACTAAAGTTGAAGAGCATGAAAATTTTCAAGGAACAATTGAAGAGTTAGAAAACTGGTCTTTTGATGGATCATCAACGAAACAAGCAACTGGAGATTCTTCTGATTGTTTATTAAAACCCGTAGCGATTTATCCAGACCCTGCTAGAATTAACGGGTATTTAGTAATGACCGAAGTTTTGAATGCTGATGGTACACCTCATGTTTCAAACGGAAGAGCTACTATTGAAGATGAAGATAATGATTTCTGGTTTGGATTTGAGCAAGAGTATTTTATCATGGATACAAAAACTCAATTGCCATTAGGATTCCCAATTGGAGGGTATCCTGCACCGCAAGGAAAGTACTATTGTTCAGTAGGAGGATTAAATACACATGGAAGAAATTTAGTCGAAGAACATGCTGATTTATGTATTGATGCTGGCTTAAATTTTGAAGGAATAAATCAAGAAGTTGCATCAGGACAATGGGAATTTCAATTGTTTGCAAAAGGTGCAAAACAAGCAGGTGATGAAATTTGGATTGCTCGTTATTTATTAGACCGTTTAACTGAAAAGTATGGATACTACATCGAATACCACCCAAAACCTCTTGGAAAAGATATGGACTGGAATGGATCTGGAATGCATGCAAACTTCTCAAACACAACTCTAAGAACTTGTGGAGACAAAGAGGTATATGCTAAAATCTGTGAAGCATTTAGACCTGTTGTTAAAGAACACATTGAGGTTTATGGAGAGTTTAACGACCAACGTTTAACAGGATTACACGAAACTGCAGCGATTACAGATTTCTCTTGGGGAATTTCAGATCGAGGGGCTTCAATTCGTATTCCAATTATTGCAGTTGAAAAAGGCTGGAAAGGTTGGTTAGAAGACAGAAGACCTGCTTCTAATGGAGATCCTTATAAAATTGCTGGACGAATCATTAAAACTGTGAAGTCTGCTAAAATTTAAATCTACCCATTTAAATTATATTTTAAAAAACGTTTGCAAGTTTGCAAACGTTTTTTTTTGATTCATTTTATTACTATATTTAGTGCATAATAACCAATTTAACTAACTATCATTCTTAATGAATTATGGTTATGTGAATCCAAACTTGTAATTTTAATATTATTGAACTTATCTAAGTTTTTTGAATATTGAAAATCCTAGATATGTACACTAGTTATAATTTAGAAATCATGAAGAAACGAATTCGTTTGTATAATTTTCTTATTGACTCTTTAGTTTTTTTTGTAATCGTGATGATTTTCACCATGCTATTAAATAAGTATGTGGCTCAGGAAGATTTGAAATATATTATGATCTCAGTGTACTACCTGTACTATTTTATCATGGAGTGGACTACAGGGCAAACCGTCGGAAAAATGATTACCAAATCAAAAGTCGTAACCAGCGATACTCAAGAAAAACCTTCCGCCTCAAGTATCTTTATAAGAACCCTATGTCGCTTAATCCCTGTTGATTTTTTCTCCTACTTATTCATTCCAATTGGGATTCATGATCGACTATCCAAAACAGAACTAAAACAATTTTAACTAGATTTTTTTGTGATTCAAAAATCAACGCATGCACTCTAATGCTTGCACATGTAATAACACAAGAACCCTGTATGACGGCTCTTGGACTGAATGGTCAGAACATCAAAATTTGAAAAATTAAAAGGTAAAGAGACCACAGTAAAATAAAAGTCCAAAAAATGATTGTACCTTTGGTTGTTTATATAATTAACCAAATTACGAACTGCTAAACATGGCAAAACTTCCAAAACAATACCAATTTTTAGACCTATCCGACTACGGTCGTACCTCAGGAAATTGGATTGCAAGCCAACTTAAAAACACACGAGCAACACCAATTCATGTCACAAGTTTGTTTATTGTATCAGGGGTGATAGCTATTGGCTGTATGCTCAATGGCTATTACAAGGTCGCCGCCTTTTTTATCATTTTAAAATCTATATTAGATGCTGCCGATGGAGAACTATCACGCCTAAAAAACACACCTTCTTACACAGGACGTTACTACGATTCTATTGCCGATTTTATACTGAATTTTTGTTTCTTACTTGCCTTTTGGCATATCACAGAAGGCTCTATACTGTATATGTTAATTGCCTTTTTTGGAATTCAATTACAAGGCACGGTATACAACTACTATTATGTGATTTTAAGAAACGCAGTAGAAGGCGATTCTACCAGTCGCATTTTTGAAGATGCGGCACCAAAAGCTCTAAAAGGAGAAAATCAACGTACAGTTGATGTTTTTTATAAAATCTATGATATTTTATACATCACTTTTGACAAAATCATGTACTATATGGATAAAAACGCAAGTGATAGCCCTCCTTTTCCAAAGTGGTTTATGACCCTCGTATCTATGTATGGACTTGGATTCCAACTCTTGTTTATGGCAGCCATGCTCGCTTTAAAACTAGAAGCCTATGTCATTCCATTTTTTATAAGCTACTCTGCCTTAATACTCGTGTTTGTAGGCATTCGAAAATTAGTACTTAAACCTTTATAAACTTGGGGCAATTTTGGCAATTGCCGCTATCGTTTCGTCCAAATCTTCGTAGGTCAAAGCATCCGTAATAAACCAAGTTTCAAAAGCACTCGGTGCAATATAAATTCCCGCATTTAGAAGTCCATGAAAAAAGGTTTTAAAACGTTCATTATTTCCTTCTGAAGCGGTTTGAAAATCAACCACTGGATTTTCAGAAAAATGAACCGAAATCATCGATCCAACTCTGTTAATTGTATGTGTGATGTTATGAGCCGACAAGGTATCTGCAATGCCTTTGTGCAAGTATTCGGTTTTTTGCGCCAGGCGACCAAACACTTCATTATCAGATTCTAAGGCTTGAAGCATCGCATAACCAGCCGCCATAGCTAATGGGTTTCCACTCAAAGTTCCTGCTTGATAAACAGGACCTAAAGGCGCCAAGTGACTCATGATTTCATGACGTGCTGCAAAAGCACCAACAGGCAAACCTCCTCCAATAACTTTTCCAAAACATACAATATCTGCATTGACACCATACAGTTCTTGAACGCCGCCTCGTGCCAAACGAAAGCCTGTCATAACCTCATCAAAAATTAAAACAGCTCCGTGCTCATCACATAAGGTACGAAGGCCTTCCAAAAATCCGGGGTGAGGTGGAATACAGCCCATATTACCTGCAACGGGCTCCACAATAATACATGCGATTTCAGATGGGTTTGCCTCAAAAATAGTGGCTACCGCTTCAAGATTATTATAAGGTGCTAAAAGTGTGTCTTTAGCGGTTCCTTCAGTTACGCCAGGACTGTTTGGGCTTCCAAAAGTAACCGCACCACTCCCCGCTTGTATTAAAAACGAATCTGAATGGCCGTGATAACAACCCGCAAATTTGATTATTTTTTCCTTTCCTGAGAAGCCACGCGCCAAACGAACAGCACTCATACAAGCCTCAGTCCCTGAGTTTACAAATCGAATTTGATCTATATTTGGAACCATGGAAACTGCCAATTCAGCAATTTTAGTTTCAATCTCCGTAGGCATTCCAAAAGAGGTTCCTAATTTTGCTTTCTCGACGACTGCATTTATTACTGGTGGATATGCATGTCCCAAAACCATAGGACCCCACGAATTGATATAATCAATAAGACGGTTGCCATCAGCATCATACAAATAGGCCCCTTTGGCTTTATTTACAAAAATAGGCGTTCCTCCAACGGCTTTGAAAGCACGGACTGGAGAATTAACACCTCCTGGAATCACATCCGAAGCGGCTTTAAATAATTGACTACTGCGTTGATATTTCATGAAATTAGTTTGAAGAAATGATAAGTGTTTGCCCAATCGTTAAATCTGTAGTATTAAGCCCATTTTGTTGTTTGATAGCATCCACAGTGGTATTGTATAATTTGGAAATCGAATATAAGGTATCCCCTTTTCTTACGGTATGACGTTTTTTGGTCGTCTTTATTGTTTGTTCTTTCTTAGAGCGTGATCGCTTTGACTTTTTGTCAAATTTATAAAGTTCATAACGTTCAATTAAAGTAATGAGTTTTTTTGGGTAATTTGGATCGGTTGCATAACCCGCTTTACGAAGTCCTTTAGCCCAGCCCTTATAATCATCCGCTTTTAACTTAAACAACCCCGCATAGCGTTTTCGGTAGGCTAAAAATTCAGAATGATCTCTATAGGATTGGTTTGGATCCTTATATTTTCTAAAACACTCTTGATCTTTGTCATCATCGTGATAGACACGAGCACCTGTCCAATCGTGACATTTAATCCCAAAATGATTATTCGCAACACGTGCCAAACGTCCTTTTCCAGATCCAGATTCTAAAATCCCTTGTGCAAGCGTAATACTTGCAGGAATATTAAATAACTGCATTTCTTTAACTGCAGTTTGTTTGAAATACGCAATATATTCCAAGGCATTATTAAAGTTAGGAGTGTTTTTAGAAGGCTTAACCACTACCTCTTTTGGAGGGGTTGGAGGTGCTTTCACCTTTCGGCGCGACCCACAACTGGTGAGTAAAGATCCTAATAAAATAAAAAATACAATCCGGTTCATATGTTTATATTTATTGTTTTTTAACTGTATTACATCTAAATAATCACTTCTAATTGTTTTTGTTGCAATCTTAAATTCATGCCCTCAATCCCTTGTAATCCCCCCGTATGAATTGCCAAAACCTTGGCGTTTTTAGGGATTTTACCTGTTTGAATCGCATCAAAAATACCATACATCATTTTAGCGGTATAAACAGGATCTAAAGGAATCTTATAAGTGGTTTTAAAGTCGTTCATAAATGTTATTAATTTAGAATCCGCTTTTGCATAGCCCCCAAAATGATAGGCTTCCCACAATTCCCAATTTGACTGTGTGGCAAATTTACAAATATCTTCGTTTAAAAAACCGCCTTTAAGGGCTGGAAATCCAATAATTTTTTGAGCAGGCAAACTCGAGTTTATAAGCCCTGCAATGGTGCCGCCAGTCCCTACGGCACAACAAATAATATCAAAGTTAAGATCCTCTTGGCTAAGAATTTCTTGACATCCTTTGATCGCCAACGCATTGGTTCCTCCTTCGGGAATGACATAAAAATTTTTAAAATTTTCTAAAAGGAGCTTCAAATAGGCTGCATCGTTTTTTTGTTTATAATCCGATCGCGACACATATTCTAAATGCATCCCACAAGATTTCGCATATTTCAGGGTTGAATTCAATTCAATTTTTGAAGCCAATTCTTCCCCTCTAATAACTCCCACTGTAGGAATATTCAAAGCCTGACCTGCTGCAGCCGTCGCTGCAATATGATTTGAAAACGCCCCTCCAAAAGTAAGAATGCCTTTATAATTTTCTGATTGTGCCTTTTGTAAATTATACTTTAACTTTCTGTATTTATTTCCAGATACTGTAGAATGAATCAAATAATCTGGCTTCAATGAAACCTGAGCATTTAAACGAATATTTTTTAACGTTTTGATTTTGAGCATTGCTATAAAAACTGAACTGTAAAAATACTAAATACTTTAATGATGGACTTGAGTATGAAACCAATAAAGCAAAAATAAGTAAAGATTTATGTCTCTAAAATTTAGATTATATTTGTTAAATATGAAAAAACACATCCCCATAGAAGAGGGCGATTATTACCTCACATCAGAAGGATACCGTTGTTTTACGACCCAATATCACCTCAAACGTGGCTATTGCTGCGAAAGTGGATGCAAGCATTGTCCGTATGGATATAATATGCGAACTAATACACAAAATCTAAAAAAATGAACGCGATAGAACTTTCATTCAGTGAAGAGATTTTAGAAGGAATTCCAGCAAAACTACCTGCAGAAAGAGCATATGACAACAGTTATAATCACGCTCCGAAACGAAAATCAATTTTAAGTGCGGAAGAAACTAAATTGGCGTTAAAAAATGCGTTGCGTTATTTTGATAAAAAACACCACCCAGTTCTTATCGAAGAATTTAAAAAGGAATTGGATTTGTATGGACGTATTTACATGTACCGTTTCCGTCCTACCCACAAAATAGTTGCTCGTCCCATTGACCATTACCCTGCCAACAGCAAACAAGCTGCTGCCATCATGTTAATGATTCAAAACAACTTGGATGATGCGATCGCACAACACCCCCATGAATTGATTACTTACGGAGGTAATGGCAGCGTATTTTCAAATTGGGCACAATACCGACTGACGATGCAGTATTTATCACAAATGACCGACAGCCAAACATTGGTCATGTATTCTGGGCATCCCATGGGATTATTCCCTTCACATCCAGAAGCACCAAGAGTAGTGGTTTCTAATGGTATGATGATTCCTAATTATTCAAAACCAGATGACTGGGAAAAATTTAATGCCTTAGGCGTATCTCAATACGGTCAAATGACTGCGGGTAGTTATATGTATATTGGTCCCCAAGGCATTGTTCATGGCACCACAATAACGGTGCTAAATGCGTTTAGAAAAATAAATAAAACTCCCTTAGGAAATATTTTTTTAACGGCAGGTTTAGGAGGTATGAGTGGAGCACAACCCAAAGCAGGAAACATTGCAGGCTGTATTACTGTATGTGCTGAAGTAAATGAAAAGGCAATAAACACCCGCCATTCACAAGGCTGGGTCGATGAAGTTTTTACGGACTTAGAAGCACTTGTTCAACGCGTTCGTAAAGCTAAAAACGATAAAGAAATAGTCTCAATTGCCTATTTAGGGAATGTAATTGATGTATGGGAAACATTTTATACTTCTGATATTCATGTCGATTTAGGGAGCGATCAAACCTCTTTACACAATCCGTGGGCTGGAGGGTATTATCCCGCCGGAATCAGTTATGAAGAAGCCAATACGCTTATGGGGGAGAATCCTGAACTGTTTAAAGAAAAGGTAAAATCATCCCTTAGGCGTCATGCAGCTATTATTCAAAAACATACCGATAATGGCACCTATTTCTTTGATTATGGAAATGCATTTTTACTAGAAGCTTCTCGAGCAGGTGCTGATATTATGGCCAAAAACGGCATTGATTTTAAGTACCCAAGTTATGTTCAAGATATTATGGGTCCAATGTGTTTTGATTATGGATTTGGTCCTTTTCGATGGGTATGTGCTTCAGGTAATGCAGAAGATTTGGCAAAAACTGATGCCATCGCATGCGAAGTTTTAGAAAAACTTAAGAACAAAGCTCCACAGGAGATTCAGCAACAAATGACAGATAACATCCAATGGATTAAAGGGGCTCAAAACCATAAACTCGTCGTAGGATCACAAGCCCGTATTTTATATGCCGACGCAGAAGGTCGCATGAAAATTGCAGAAGCTTTTAATAAGGCCATTGCTAATAAAGAAATTGGTACAATTATATTAGGACGGGATCACCATGACGTTTCAGGAACAGATTCCCCTTACAGAGAAACGAGTAATATCTATGATGGCTCTCAGTTTACAGCAGATATGGCGATTCAAAATGTGATTGGCGACAGCTTTCGAGGAGCTACTTGGGTGAGTATTCACAATGGTGGCGGAGTTGGCTGGGGTGAAGTGATCAACGGAGGTTTTGGTATGGTTCTTGATGGTACAAAAGAAGCAGAAAAGCGTTTAAAATCAATGTTGTTTTGGGATGTTAATAATGGCATTGCCCGACGCAGTTGGGCTCGAAACGAAGGAGCTGTGTTTGCCATCAAACGTGCGATGGAAACTGAACCACTGCTAAAAATAACAATCCCGAACAGTGTGGATGAAGCACTTTTAAAATAACTAAAAATTAATTTTATGATAACTAAGATATTTCCTTTTGCAATTGCCCTTCTTTTTTTAACATCTTGTCAGTCGGTACGTGTTGTTGCGGATTATGATAAAACAGCACCTTTCAATTCTTATAAAACCTTTGGGTTTCATAAAGAAGGAGTCGATCGAGCAGAAATTAGCGATTTAGACAAACGTCGTATTTTAAAGGCGATTGAAACTTCGCTCCTTGAAAAAGGGTTTTCAAAATCAGAAACTCCCGATTTGTTGGTTAACTTTTTCACCAAAGAAAAACAACAAGTTAATATCTATAATAACAATTTTAATTCGTTTGGCTGGGGCTGGGGCTGGGGTGGACCTTACTTTGGAGCCCAATATAATGTTTCAAATTCGACTCAAGGCACTTTGTATATTGATTTGATTGACACAAAGCGAAAAGAACTTATTTGGCAAGGAATTGGTCAGGGTAATATAAGCACAAGTGTGAAGTATAAAGACGAACGCATCAATGAATTTGTAGCTTCAATTTTAGGGAAATATCCTCCTAAATTTGACCTTTAAGACTTTACGTCCAAAGCATCTCGCAAAGAATTTCCGATCAGCATAAAAGCCATTACCAAACTCATAATACACAACCCAGGAATGAGTGCTAAATACGGCTTCCCTAAAATGATATAGTTATAATGATCTTTTATCATCGCACCCCAACTAGACATTGGAGGTTGTGCCCCAATACCTAAAAAACTAAGTCCACTTTCGATGAGAATAGCCGCGGCAAAGTTAGCTGCAGAAATTACAATTACAGGCGCTAATATATTGGGTAAAATATGTTTCAAAATAATTCTAAAATCAGTGTAACCTAGAGCACGAGCTGCAGTAATATATTGCATTTCTTTCACACTCATCACCTGACCTCTTACAATTCTTGCCACTTCCACCCACATAGTAAGCCCTACCGCAATAAATACTTGCCAAAATCCTTTTCCCAAAGCCAATGTGATTGCAATAACCAATAATAACGTAGGAATTGACCAGGTCACATTAATAAACCACATGATTATTTTATCCCACTTTCCACCAAAATAACCCGCAATACTTCCGAGTAAAATGCCGATAATAAGCGAAATAAAAACCGCTACAAATCCAATTGAAAATGAAATTCTCGCTCCAACTAAAATTCGACTTAAAAGGTCTCGTCCATATTTATCAGTTCCAAAATAAAAAGTTTTTTGGGTTACATAAGGACGCAATGAAGTTTGAATATCTGTAGGAATATGAATCGTTTTCTCTAAACTTTCCAGTCCTTTCGAAGCATATTCCATATATTTTATTTGATGGGACTCAAACTCATAAGTTGTAATAGGAATTTCCGTGGGAGGATTTTTGCTTCCAAAAAAAATTCGGTTCAAAAAGCTCTGGTCGTTTGTTAATGTATTTGGAACCACAAGCATATTAACTGTAAAACCCGGTTGTTTTGAGTGGATAGATAAATGCATTTGGTTGGCAAACTGAGAACTATCAGGTGCTAATACGTAAGCAAAAACAGAAATAAAAGCCAAAAAAACAATAAACCAAAAACTAATAACACCCCAAAAACTTTTTTTAAATTTCTGGAGGGCTAACGTCGTTAATCCTTGTTTTTGCATGTTTGCTTAATCTTTAACCTGTGCTAATTTATTGATTTTATAAGAGTTTTTCAAATCACTTAATACATTGATTGCTTCTTCCATGTAGATATCTTTGCTAAGGTTTTCATGCCACCGCTCGCGATTGATTCTCAAAACAGAATCTTGTTCCATCAAGGGGCGTTCGTATGGCAAGGACTCAAATGTTAAATCGGTTTGATATTCTGATAAGACATCAAAACGTTTTGCTTCTGCTTCATTTGATTCGAGTTCGGATACATATTTTGAAAAATTAAGGGGATACACCGATTGATCTCTCATGGTTTTGATCCAACGTGCATTGTCATCAATAAGCTTAATTTCGGCACTTGAATTCATACGATTTTTACTCTTTTGAATTGTTGATTCATAACTAAAAGTATGTTCCCAAACAGTATAATTAGCGGGTGCAATTTCGTCCCATTTTAGTGGATTGTCCTGGTCTTTCTCTCCAATATCGATATAACTATAACGGTCTGGAACAACTACATCACTTTTAACCCCTTCTAGTTGGGTTGAACCCCCATTAATACGGTAATATTTTTGAGTTGTAAACTTAAATGCTCCCATATCACCATTGGTATTACTTCGTATCATACGGTTCAGATCAACAATGTTTTGCACCGTTCCTTTTCCGTAAGTTTGTTTGCTCCCAATCACAATTGCACGTTTATAATCTTGCATGGCAGCAGCTAAAATTTCGGAAGCAGATGCGGATAATTCATTTACTAAAATAACCAGTGGACCGTCCCATTCAATGGAGCGATCCATGTCTTTTAGGACTTCTTTGTCGTCATCTGTAGAACGCACTTGAACGATAGGGCCTTCTTCAATAAATAGACCTCCCATATCAACCACTGTTCTTAGAGAACCACCCCCATTACCTCTCAAATCCAAAACAAGTCCTTGCATGCCTTCAGCCTTCAAATGTTCAATTTCTTTTTTAACGTCTGTTGCAGCATTTCTACTGTTAATGTCTTCAAAATCAATATAGAATTTAGGCAAATTAATGACTCCAAATGTTGCACCATCTTTTTCAACAATTGTCGATTTTGCATAGGTTTCTTCAAGTTCAATTTCATCTCTTGGGATGCTTAAATCTTCAATTGTGCCATCCACTTTTTTAAGTGTTAGAATTACATTTGTTCCTTTTGGACCTTTGATGAGCTTGACAGCATCACTCAAACGCATTCCCACCACACTCACTGCTTCTAATTCGTCTTCTTGACGGACTTTCAAAATGACATCGCCAACTTCTAACTTGTTTTGACGCCAAGCAGATCCTCCAGAAATGAGCTCTGTAATACTAATTTCATCCATACGTTTTTGGAGGCGTGCCCCAATTCCTTCGTATTTTCCAGACATTTGAGCATCAAAACGGTCTTTATCTTGAGGTGCAAAATAAAATGTATGCGGATCAAATTCCTCTGCAATCGCATTGACATACATTGACAACCAGTCCTCACGTCTTAAATCGTCTATGTAACTGTAACTTTCATTTAAAGATTTTAATGTAGCTGCTCTTGCTTCAACTTCTAAGTCTGTGTTTGATTTTTTAGGGTCTTCATTCTCAAATACCAAATCGTGGTAATTTGAAAGTGTAGAAAATTTAAGTTGTTTTCGCCAATTGTCTTTCATTTCAGATTTTGAAGATGCATAGGCTTTATTTTCGTAATCAGTATTGAAAGTTTCTTCGAGGGTATAATCAAAGGGTGTTTCTAAAACTTGGTTGTAAACTTTCTTAGAATTCTCAATTCGAATCAATAATCGTTCATAAACCAGATTGAAAAAACGAACATCGTAGTTTAAAATTTGATCGTCCAACTCTTTTTTATACGCTTCAAATTCTTTAATATCCGATTGATAAAAATAATTTTTTAACGGGTCCACAAGATTTAAAAAGCGCTCAAATACTCCCTCAGAGAAAGAGTCGTTTATGTTTTTAGGTTCAAAATGCCCTTCCTCTAATAGGTAAGTGACCAATTGCATTAAAAGTTTGTCCTTGTCTGGATTATCAAAAGTCTTAGATGTAAAACTACAAGACGCAAATGCGATAAGTATAGAGACTAAAAAAATATTGATATTTTGCTTCATTTGAGTAAATTGTTTTAGGGGTACTAAATAATATTCTAAAATAAAAGAAAAAATTATGCCAACCTTGTTGAATGGTAATAATTTTTTGTTAAAGCGTCAGAAATCATCAAATAACCCACAAATTACTTACTTTTGTAGGAACTTAAACGCAACATAAATGACAAAAAAACCTTTAATTTTAGTCACCAATGATGATGGCATCACTGCACCAGGAATACGTACTTTGATAAAAATCATGAATTCTATTGGAGAAGTCATTGTAGTTGCGCCTGACAGTCCACAAAGTGCCATGGGACACGCGATCACGATTAACGACACCTTGTATTGTAAGAGAGAACGTATTGATAGTGGTCCTCAAACGGAATACAGTACTTCAGGAACACCTGCAGATTGTGTGAAATTAGCCGTTCACGAACTCTTAGACCGCAAACCGGATTTATGTGTTTCTGGGGTAAATCACGGATCAAATTCATCTGTAAATGTGATTTATTCAGGGACCATGAGTGCCGCAATTGAAGCGGGTATCGAGGGGATTCCTGCGATTGGGTTTTCACTTTTAGATTATAATTGGGAAGCCGATTTTAGTCAAATTGAATCGTTTATAAAAACTGTGACCTTACAGGTTTTAAATCAAGGATTACAAAAAGGAATTATTTTAAATGTGAATTTTCCAAGACTTTTAGAATCGGAAATAAAAGGCATCCGTGTATGCCGACAAGCCAATGCGAATTGGATTGAGAAATTTGACAAACGTAAAACGCCTTTAGGCCGCGATTATTATTGGCTAACTGGGGAGTTTAACAATTTAGATAAAGGAGAAGATACCGATGAATGGGCGCTAGAAAATGGATTTGTTTCAGTTGTTCCGGTACATTATGATTTGACTGCACATCATTACATTCAAGAATTAAACAAATGGGATTTCAATGAATAAAAAAGGTATTTTTCAAGGGTTGATAGTTGGCTTGATTGCAAATTTAATTGGACTGCTAACAGCAGCCATCGTTTTGAGCAAATTTTCAGGGCGATCGGATGGCATCTTTACAGTTTTAGAAACTGCTCAATCTGAAAATTTCTTAGGAAAACTTATCAGCTTGGGAGCCATTTTGAACTTGCTTAGTTTCTTTTATTTTATTAGAAAAAGACAAGATTCTCATGCGGCTGGAGTTTTGATCGTTACTATTTTGATTGCACTGGGAACTTTTTTAATTAAATTATAAATGAAGTATTACATTATTGCTGGTGAAGCCTCAGGAGATTTGCATGCTGCAAACCTTATGAAAGCTTTAAAAAAAATAGATGCTTCCGCAGACTTTAGATTTTGGGGTGGTGATTTAATGCAAAATGTAGGCGGTACTTTAGTGAAGCATTACAAAGAATTGGCTTTTATGGGCTTTTTTGAAGTGCTAATGAACCTAAGAACAATCACCAAAAATTTATCCTTTTGCAAAAAAGATATTGAAGCATACCAACCGGATTGTCTTATTTTTATAGATTATCCAGGCTTTAATATGCGCATTGCAAAATGGGCAAAAACTAAAGGCTTTAAAACCCATTATTATATTTCTCCACAGATTTGGGCTTGGAAAGAAAATCGAATTACTGCCATCAAACGTGATGTCGATAAAATGTATGTCATTCTTCCTTTTGAAAAAGAGTTTTATGAAGAAAAACACGGCATGCCTGTCACATTTGTAGGACACCCACTAATCGATGCGATTGCCAATAGAACTCAAGTGGATGAAACGGACTTTCGCAAAAAACATCGGTTGAACGACAAACCCATTATTGCGCTGCTTCCAGGAAGTCGAAAACAAGAAATTAACAAGATGCTCACAGGGATGTTAAGCGTTGTAAAACGTTTTAGCGACTATCAATTTGTAATTGCTGGCGCTCCGAGTCAAGACCCTAAGTTTTACAGTCCGTTTATGGCAAATGAAAACGTGTATTTTGTTGAAAACTGCACTTACGATTTATTAAGTGTCTCTCATGCTGCCCTAGTTACTTCTGGAACAGCAACCTTAGAGACCGCCTTATTTAAAGTCCCCGAAGTAGTGTGTTATAAGTCGAGTTGGATTTCGTATCAAATTGGAAGACAATTGGTGAAACTAAAGTTTATATCTTTAGTGAATTTGATTTTAAATAAAGAAGTGGTAACGGAACTCATTCAAGGCGATTTTAATTCGGAACGAATCACAAAAGAACTTTCTTCCATTTTGGAAGGTCCTGTTCGTGAGGCACAATTTGAGGCCTATCATGAACTTGAAACAGTACTCGGCGGCCCAGGTGCCAGTCAAAATGTTGCAGAATTGGTTTATAATTCGTTAAATTAGAGGTTCATACAAACCCCTAAAACCCTTGCTGCCGCACGATTCCTATCGTGTGGCTTACAAAGTTAACTTGGAACGCGAAAGATTAACATCGTTGAATCTTCGATTTCGCGCACCAGGGGTGATTCTTTATTTTAAACCACCCTCTAGTTCAAAATCTTGAATTTGTCTGTTATTGTATATTCCAAACTCAATCTTAATTATAAATTTAAATAAACCTTGAGCTTCTTTTACCTCTATGACTTTTGGATTGTAAAGCCCCTCTATTTTGTAAAGCTTACTGTAAGAATAGTAATCACCATCCGGAATTACTGAAACTAAATAACTACTTAAAAAATCTTCCATAAATTTTTCTGGAGTTATTTTGGAATCGGAAAGCTTATATATATATTTACAAATAGCCCATTGTTGTAAAGACTTGTTGAAATTATTTGTGTTGGATTAATTCTAGAAAACATATAATTCATGTTTACTTCATCTGCTAAATCTTTAACTACTATTTCCTGCGATATACAGGAGTTTAGTGTAAAAAAATATAGTAAAATAAATACTAATATTTGTTTTTTCATTTATTTGTCATTTAAAATTATTGACATTCCCATTCCATGTATTGAAAATAAGGGATATTCGTTTAAATCTGTATTTGGTAAATAGTTTTCATAATACTGTTTCTCCAAAAGATGAAATTTTTCAATTATATATCTTTTAGTACTTTTATTATGTTGTTTTAGGAATTCACTAACCTTCTGTTCTAGCCAGGATGAATCTAAAAGAAATTCATTTAACTTAGGATATTTGATTCTTTTATTACTGAATTGATATTGATACTTTTTTGAAAGTTCAGTTGTCAAATCCTTGTAGAATATCGGCGGTTTAAAGTAAAGTGATTTTAGCAAATCCATATTAAAGTCTTGCTCAATTAGAGATAAACATTCATTCAGTTTGTTCATTGCAGTTGAAAATAAAATTGGTTTTTCGTGAGTAAACCTAATATGTACGGAACTGTCTCGCACAAGTTCAGTCATTCCAATCTTAAAATCGAGTGTATCTTTCTCTGTAACCCAATAATACGAGTATGATTTTGTATAAAAATTAATTAATGGTTTATCAATTCTATCTTCAATTTTAACTAATACAGTGTCATTTAATTTTTCTTTATTCTTATATTGATCTGACCCTATAACTTTAGTTGAACGATTACAAGACATTAAAATTAAAATGCTTGAAATGTATATCGTTATTTTAATAGACCTTATTTTAGATTTCATGTATTACGTTTTATTTATTACTTAATTTAATTCCCATACCCTTATTGATTTTACGCCACCTGTTACACCAGTGTATGCCCCTCCAATACATTGACCATTAATAATTGCATCTACATGACCTGAATAACCAGCTTGATTTTGACTACTATTAATAATAACATAAATTCCATTTTTCCCATTTAATAATTCTGCAATTTCTGTTGGATTATTGGCTTCTGCGCCTTCTAACTTATGTGGTGTTTCTCCAAATTTGTCTATCATATATTTGTTGAAAGACACTGCATCAAGAATATAATTTTTATTATCTCCTCCTTTTTGGGTTCTTTGATTTGTTCCTGTATAATTTAAAACAGGAATATCTACTCCAGAATACAGCAACCCTCTAGAACCTCTTATTGAACAAGCATTACTATAACCTTCAGGATTATTTAAATGGCTAGTTAGCAGACTACCACCGACCAAGTAATAAACTTCAGAAGTTGACATTTCAGTGTAATTTCCTTGTGTGCCTTTTTTTGGAAAATAATTTAAAAAATCATTGAAAGATGGTAACGATTGTTGTATTATTGGCGTTTCATCAGTTACCTCATCCTCTTTTTACTTCGCATTTTTTACCATAAAAAAACGTTTAAAAATTTAATAGTATTGGGGGGTTGTATCTTAGGTTTTCAAGTTGTTGTGCAACAACTGCCAGCCCTTACGTCAAAAAATGCGTTTGTTATTTTCCATAAATCCAGACACAGCGTTTTCGGATTACAGTCCAATCAGCATCTGGAAATTCATCATGATTTGGATTCTATAAACAAACTGCGAATGCTAAAAGATTATACAATTGGTGCAACCATTAAAACGCAAGCGACAGAGAGTATCCAAAAGAAAAAAAAATTAATGACAAACTTCTTTTGGTAGTGGACAGCCTTGGGATTTATACTATTAAAAGTATTAAACCGCAGTGGGTCGTATTGAGGCAATCGCCAAAAATTAACTTAAATCGTTTGATTGACAGTCTTAGTCCCGAACTGATTATTTGGGATGGGAGTAATTACAAAAGCTATCAAAAGCG
>Ga0209833_1000715_pt1 | contig 23585 bp, 16 predicted proteins | sample COGITO_mtgs_1105_3_FD_184797 | JGI IMG/M metagenome (GOLD analysis project Ga0209833, IMG submission 184797) | Pelagic marine microbial communities from North Sea - COGITO_mtgs_110506 (SPAdes) (version 2) | ecosystem: Environmental > Aquatic > Marine > Epipelagic ... | reverse complement strand
CAACCGTTTTACAACTTCTGTAATTTGTTGGAAGATGAGAAAGCGTAGCATCAAAAGGAAATGCCGTCGCATTAGTATGTAAATTAATAAACTGCTCTGCCTTTCCACCTCTCCATCGATAAATTGCTTGTTTGGCATCGCCAACCAACATGACGCTTCCGTTTTCTTCCGATAATGTATTCGTTAACAATGGCACCAAATTTTCCCATTGCAAGACTGAAGTATCTTGAAATTCGTCAATAAAAAAGTGGTTAAACTTTTCGCCTATTCGCTCATAAATAAAAGGAGCGGGTTGATCTTTGATTTGTTGACTTATAATGGTGTTGAATTCGGAGATCATCAAAAGATTTTCTTCGTCTTTTATTGTTTTTAGTTCTTGATAGATCAAATTTAGAACGGAAAGCGGTGTGGTGTTTTTCCGAATGTTTTTTAAATAGCGATAGCGATACACGCCTTGCTTCGTTTTATGAAATGCATCAACAAGCTGAGGGCGAAGTGCATCAATTACTTCAGCCACATGTGGCGACGCATTTTTGGTATATAACGAAGTTGTTTCGATGGAGGTTTGCCAAACCGCATCGAGCTTACTATTGAATTTTTTGGACGCTAAGGCCGTAAAATGTTTTGGGAGCGACCCTCTAGTAAAGTCTGAAAACTCAACTCCGCTGGCAGTAATCGATTCCAAAACTTGCATTGATTGCTCTACGATTTCTGTCTCAATCGCGTTAATGTCGTTGGTTAACTTTGTTTTCAGGTCTTGGAAATCCTGCAACGACCGTTGTGAAAGCGCTTTTAAAAAGGGCGCATCGGATTCACTGATTAAAAGCTTCGCCGTTTTAACTAAATCTAAAGCAATGTTCCAACTCTTATCGTCATCTGCTTTTTCAATTGCGAAGGCAACCAATACTTTTGTAAGCTCCTTGTTTTTACCAGCTTTTGAGAGCAACCTACTGACGGCTTTTTGGAGTAAATGATCGGTGTCGATTTCAACTTCAAAATTCATTGGTAGCTTTAAATCAAATGCAAAGGTGCGTATCAGTTTTTGAGTAAACTTATCAATGGTTGAGATGTCAAAGGCTGCATAATTATGCAGAATTTTACTTAAGAGTTGTTTAGATTTGTTGTGAATATGCTGTGGCGAACTGTCCAATTCACTCACTACTTGCTCAAAAAGGGGTTCAGATTGATTTAATATAGATGGCGAAGCAAACGCCATCAGCGCTTCTACAATCCGCGTTTTCATTTCGTCCACGGCTTTATTTGTGAAGGTAATGGCTAAAACGTGCCGGTGTGGCAAAAATTCTTTAGAAGTCAAAACTATTTTCAAATAGTCTTTTACCAAAGTAAATGTTTTCCCACTCCCTGCCGAAGCATTATAGATATTGAATGTTGATGCGCTCACTAAATAAAATTTATACCAAAATAAACAATCTTAATTATATAAGGTCGTAATTTTTATTTGATTATTGTAAATTTGAACGAATCATTTAAACACTTAAAATAAATTCTTATGGCTTTTGAATTACCAAAATTAAATTACGCTTATGATGCACTAGAACCTCATATTGATGCTCGAACAATGGAAATCCACCATTCTAAACATCATAACGGCTATACCAACAATCTAAATGCGGCCATTGCAGGCACCGATTTAGAAAATAACTCCATAGAGTCCATTCTTGGAAACTTAGACATGTCTAATAAAGCAGTACGAAACAACGGAGGTGGGTTTTATAACCACTCACTGTTTTGGAATGTGATGAATCCTGAAGGAAAGGAAGCCCTTTCTGGAGAACTGAAAGATGCAATTGTTGCGGCTTATGGGTCTTTTGAAGATTTTAAAACCGCTTTTAGTAAGGCGGCTGCAACTCAGTTTGGGTCCGGATGGGCATGGTTATGTGTTCACAAAGGCGGAAAGGTCGAAGTTTGTGCTACACCAAATCAAGACAATCCATTAATGCCAGGTGTATCTTGTGGCGGAACTCCAATCTTAGGATTAGATGTTTGGGAGCATGCTTATTACTTGAATTACCAAAATCGTCGTCCAGATTATATTAATGCATTTTTTAATGTAATTAATTGGAAAGAAGTTGAGGCTCGTTTTCAAGCAGGAAAATAAGCTTTAGGAAACAATAGAAAATAAAAAAGGTGAACTTACGTTCACCTTTTTTGCCCCAAATCTACCATGAACTTAACCTACTTATGTTATGGTGAGTCAAATATATAAGTTTAATACATAGTAGAAGTTTATTTTAGATGAAATGCGCTTTTATTAGATAAAGTGTATTTTCTATCAGTAAGCTCTTTCGTTATTCCCTTCAAAAAAGTTAATAAAGGCCCGATTGACAACACGATTTCCACCTGGTGTTGGGTAATTTCCTGTGAAATACCAGTCCCCTAAGTTTTTTGGGCAAGCAATGTGTAAGTTTTCTATGGGTTGAAAAATAATTTTGACCTCCGCTTGAATTCCGTCTTCACTTAAAAGTTCTGCTATTTTATCAGAAAGTTGTTCGGGGGTGAAGGGTGCATAAATTTCTTTCACAAAATTTTGAACCGATGTATCTAATAAGCTTTCTTGTGCTTTACATCGCATATAGATTTCTTCAACTAAGTGGTACTTGTTTTGATCTTCTAACAACGACAAAGCCGCTCTAAACGCCACCAACCCTTCAAGGTTTGCCATGTCAATTCCATAACAATCTGGATACCGAATTTGCGGAGCCGAAGACACCACAACAATTCGCTTGGGTGATAAACGGTCCATCATTTTTAGAATACTTTTCTTTAAAGTCGTCCCTCTAACGATACTATCATCAATAATTACTAGGTTGTCCTCTGGCTTAATAACGCCATAAGTCACATCATACACGTGTGCGACCAAATCGTCGCGGCTGCTATCTTCTGTAATAAAGGTACGAAGCTTAACGTCTTTGATGGCTATTTTTTCGATGCGAGTGCGTTCTGAAAGGATTTGAGTGACTTTTTCAGCAGACAGTGAGCGCGTTCCTTTTAATATTTGTTCCGTTTTCTTTTTGTTTAAATACTCTTCGACTTCTTCAATCATTCCAAAAAATGAGGTTTCTGCCGTGTTAGGAATGTAAGAGAATACCGTGTGTTTTATATCGTAATCGACTTGCTTCAACACTTCAGGAACAATCAACTTTCCTAATAATTTTCGTTCTTGATAGATTTCAGCATCACTCCCTCGAGAAAAATAAATCCGTTCAAACGAACATGCCTGTCGCTCTAAAGGTTCAAGAATTTGATCAATAGACGTTTCGCCTGATTTTTTAGTGATAATCGCCGTTCCTGGCGGCAATTCATGAACCTTATCATAATCAACATTAAAAACAGTTTGAATCACAGGACGTTCAGAGGCCACAACAACCACTTCATCATCCATATAATAATACGCCGGGCGGATCCCCGAAGGATCTCTTAAAACAAAAGAATCGCCATGACCTAGAAGTCCAGCCATTGCATAGCCACCGTCCCAATTTTTGGCTGCTTTGGTTAATATTTTTTTAAGATTGAGTCGCTCTGCGATCAATGGCGAACATTCCATTTTGCTATACCCTTCTTTTTTGAGCTTTTTGTATAATTTTGATACGGCATCATCCAGAAAATGTCCAATTTTCTCCATAATAGTAATCGTATCGGTATACTCTTTAGGGTGTTGTCCAATCTCAACAAGGTTTTTAAACAAGCTTTTAACATTGGTCATGTTGAAATTTCCTGCCAAAATCACATTTCGGTGCATCCAGTTATTCTGTCTCAAAAAAGGATGAACACTTTCGACGCTGTTTTTTCCAAACGTTCCGTATCGGACGTGTCCCAATAGAACTTCCCCTAGATAAGGAACTATTTTTTTTTGTGCCTCCGTGTCATCAGTCACTTCTGGGTGGGCTTCCAATACATCGTTGATGCGTGAATTGATTTGCGAAAAAATATCTTGAATGGGCTGTTGAGCAACCGAACGCACACGACTTATGTAGCGCTCTCCGGGCTGCATGTCTAGTTTTATACTAGCAAACCCTGCACCATCTTGGCCACGGTTGTGCTGCTTTTCCATAATAAGATACATCTTGTTAATGCCATAAAAAGCCGTTCCGTACTTTTTTTTGTAAAAATCTAATGGTTTTAAAAGTCTGATGTGTGCAATTCCACATTCATGTTTTATAGCATCGCTCATTGAAGTGTTATATTAGATGTTTAATTTTATAAAAAATAAACGCGCCTAATATGGCGCGTTTTACTAGTTTGTTAATTCAATTTCAAATTGCGTTAATTCTTTAAAAGCTTTTAGACGGACGCTTATTTCTTCGGGCCTTAGTGATTCAAGGCGCTCCGTTCCAAATTTTTCAACACAAAATGAGGCGAGCGTAGATCCGTGGATAACCGCTTTTTTCATGTTCTCAAATGATCTATTTTCTGATTGCGCTAAAAACCCAGCAAACCCTCCTGCAAAAGTGTCTCCAGCGCCTGTTGGGTCAAAAACAGATTCTAACGGTAATGCCGGTGCGTAAAACACATTGGTATGGTTAAATAACAATGCACCGTGTTCTCCTTTTTTGATGACTACATATTCGGGTCCCATGGCGTGAATTTTTTGAGCAGCCTTTACTAAAGAGTATTCCCCTGTAAGTTGACGTGCTTCTTCGTTATTGATGGTAATGACATCGACACGTTTAATGACTTCAATCAACGGTTCGAGTGCATTATCCATCCAAAAATTCATGGTGTCCAAAATAACTAATGTCGAAGGGTTTGTCATTTGATCTAAAACACTCGATTGGACAAATGGATGTAAATTTCCTAAGACCAAAATGCTTGCATCTTGGTATGTCTCTGGCACGATCGGTTGAAAGTTTTCTAAGACGTTGAGCTCTGTTGCTAATGTATCTCTAGAGTTCATGTCATTGTGATAACGTCCGCTCCAAAAAAAGGTTTTACCCTCTTTAATAATTTCAATGCTAGAAATGTCAATATCTCTATCTAAAAAAAGATCTAAATAAGCTTGAGGAAAGTCGCCTCCAACAACAGAAACAATGGTGCTATCAACATTAAATTGTGAGGCAGAAAGCCCTATGTATGAAGCAGATCCACCAAGAATTTTATCGGTTTTTCCAAAAGGGGTTTCAACGGCATCAAATGCTACAGTGCCTACAATTACTAGTTTACTCATAAAATACTATAAAAATTATGGCGCAAAGTTACGCATTTTTTAGTCTTTATAAAAAGATATTCCTCTGAGGAATGACATAACTTATTTGCGTCCAAAATCTGCCGGAATTTCACCCCATGCTTTGGTTTCCCATTTTACAATAGTCGTTTTATACGCATTGTTTTTGAGCCACTGCTCCGCGCGATCTACAAGATCAAACAATTGGGCGTTCTTTGGGGTTCTCTGCAATTTGGTGTTACACTGTTTTTTTTTAACCCAACTCATTGCGGTTCTTGAGTCCGTATAAAGAATTAGTTGACTGTTTTTTTGTTTCAAAAGTGCTAATCCATGCACCAATGCCAAAAACTCACCAATATTATTGGTCCCCTGATCAAATGGACCTTTATGAAATAGCTGTTTTTTAGACTGAGTATCCACACCTCGATACTCCATGATGCCTGGGTTTCCGCTAGAAGCAGCATCCACCGCAATAGAGTTGTAATTCGGCTGGCCTATCAACTTCAAGCGTGCCTCGGAGAGGCCGGTTATAAGTTTTTTAGACTTCCCTACATAGTCTCTGTAATTTCCTTGAAGTGCTGTTTTTGCAACTTCAGCAGTCGGAAAAGACTTGTATTGTGCCCCTTCAAAACCTGTGATTTGTAATTTACACGCGCTCCATGCATCAAATACGCCTGTGCGATGTCCTTTCCAAACCGTGTAATATTTCTTTTTAGATTTAGACATCAGACAAAAGAATGTTTTGAATGACTTTAGGGAAATGTTCCATTTCTAATTGGTGAATTTTAGCGGCTACTTTAGTCGCTGAATCTGTTTTGAGAACGGTGCAGTTGGCCTGAAAAATAATGGCACCTTCGTCATAATGTTCATTAACATAATGAATTGTGATCCCTGATTCTGATTCGTTGTTTTTAACAACTGCCTCGTGCACATGCATCCCATACATTCCTTTTCCGCCATATTTTGGCAAGAGTGCTGGATGAACGTTCACGACTTTGTTTTTGTACCTTTCCAACAACTGCTCTGGAAATTTCCATAAAAATCCCGCTAAAACAATTAAATCAAGGTTTGCTAAGTTTTCAAGCCCCCATTTAGGGTCGTTAAGTTGCGATTTATTAAAAATGATTGTTTTAACCCCCAGTTCAGCTGCCCGTTCTAAAACCTGCGCTTTTGGGTTGTTTGTAAGCACCGAAACAACCGATACAGTTTTAGTATTTTTAAAATACTTAATGATGTTTTCTGCATTGGATCCAGATCCCGAAGCAAAAATCGCAATGTGTTTCATTAAAAAATTTTATAGTTAAAATTCTTTAACAAAAAAAAGAAAAAGAATTCACAATAAGAAGCAAAAGCGCAACAGTTAACTTAATAAAACACAAATAAGTGCACATTTTTGAAGTAATGACGCATTTTATTGTAAAGTTTTTTATTTTTGCAATCTAATTGAAACTTAAAATTAAATATTATGTCAGACATTGCATCAAGAGTAAAAGCGATTATCGTGGACAAATTGGGCGTTGATGAGAACGAAGTAGTAACAGAAGCTAGCTTCACAAACGACCTAGGCGCAGATTCGCTAGATACTGTAGAGCTTATAATGGAATTTGAAAAAGAATTCGACATTCAAATCCCAGACGACCAAGCAGAAAACATTGCGACTGTAGGTCAAGCTGTTTCATATATTGAAGCTGCAAAATAATACCTTTTAATTTTTTATGGAACTAAAGCGAGTTGTAGTAACAGGTCTTGGGGCATTGACTCCAATTGGCAATACAAAAGATGCTTATTGGGATGCCCTAATAAGTGGAAAAAGCGGTTGTGCGCCTGTGACGTATTTTGATACAGAACATTTCAAAACAAAATTTGCTTGTGAATTAAAAAATTTCGATGTATCGGACTTCTTTGATCGTAAAGAAGCCCGTAAAATGGATCGGTTTGCGCAATATGCTATGGTGGCTTCTGACGAAGCCATCATAGATGCCAAACTAGATTTAGACGCTATCAACAAACTTAGAGTTGGTGTCATTTGGGGTGCTGGAATTGGTGGAATCGAAACCTTCCAAAACGAAGTAATGAACTTTGCCAATGGCAATGGAACTCCAAGATTTAATCCCTTTTTTATTCCTAAAATGATTGCAGACATTGCCCCAGGTAATATCTCTATCAAACATGGGTTTATGGGGCCAAACTACACAACCGTATCGGCATGTGCTTCATCGGCCAATGCCATTTTTGACGCTTTAAATCTAATTCGTCTTGGGCATTGTGATGTCATTGTTAGCGGTGGTAGCGAGGCGACGATCAATCAATCTGGTATGGGTGGGTTTAATGCCATGCATGCACTCTCTACTAGAAATGAAAGTCCTGAAACTGCTTCAAGACCTTTTGACGGAACCCGAGATGGTTTTGTTTTAGGAGAAGGCGCAGGCGCACTTATCTTGGAAGAATACGAACATGCCAAAGCTAGAGGTGCAAAAATCTATGCAGAACTTATTGGTGGTGGTCTCTCTTCAGATGCCCATCATATGACCGCACCGCACCCCGATGGAATTGGTGTCATTGCAGTCATGAAAAATTGTCTTGAAAACGCAGGGTTAAAACCTGAAGATGTAGATGCTATTAATACCCATGGAACTTCGACACCTCTAGGGGATGTCGCAGAACTGAAGGCCATTAAAGAGGTTTTTGGGTCTCATGCGAAAAACATAAATATTAACTCTACAAAATCCATGACGGGTCACTTATTGGGTGCCGCTGGAGCGATTGAAGCAATTGCAGCTATTTTATCTATAGAGCATGGCATTATTCCTCCAACAATCAATCATTCAACTCCGGACGAAAACATTGATCCAGAATTAAATCTTACACTAAATAAAGCTCAAAAACGAAACGTTAAGGTTGTGATGAGTAACACCTTTGGTTTTGGCGGTCATAATGCGTGTGTTGTTTTCAAAAAATTAGACTAAAACTCTTTGAATTCTATTCGAAATATCTTTAAGCAACGTTCTCCCAAGAACCGAGAGCTTATAGCGTCTGTGAAAAAAATTGTGGGATTTACACCCTCAAAACACCTCTACTACGAAAAAGCATTTACACACCGCTCAACCAATCAGAAAGATTTGCTGGGCAATCCCATAAGCTACGAACGCTTAGAGTTTGTAGGAGATGCGATTCTGAGTGCTGTCGTGGCTCACTATTTGTTTGATAAAGCTCCAAACGGGGACGAAGGGTATTTAACAAAAATGCGCTCTAAGGTTGTGAGTAGAGAGCACCTTAATGAAATCGGAAAAGAACTAGGACTTTTGAAATTAATGCACACAAAACTACCTGTGGCTAAGTTTGGTGACAATATTCACGGCAATCTGTTTGAAGCCTTAGTTGGCGCTGTATATTTAGACAAAGGTTACATAGTGTGTGAGAAATTTATTTATAAATCGGTCATCATACCCCATATAGATATTGACACTTTAGAAGGCAAAATCATAAGCTACAAAGGTCTAATTATTGAATGGTGCCAAAAAGAAAAGAAGTACTTTGATTTTAAAAGCCAGAGTGATACTGGTAAAGATTTCTTACAGCATTTTTCTGTCAAACTCATAATTGACGGCAAAACAATTGCGAAAGCACGTGCAACCTCAAAAAAGAAAGCAGAAGAAAAAGTTTCCAAGCGCGCTTATTTTGTACTACAAGACAAAATAAATAAAGGGTCTCTGTAAGACAGTACCCTCAAGACGATATCGTTTTCGTAATAATTTAGCCTTAAGAAGCACCAATACGAAGTCGAATATTGTCTTAATATCTTATATTTACAAAATGAATGTTAACGAACATGGCCATACATAAACTTCTTGTTGATGATTTTGTAGACGAAAGTTACGCGCTTTTAGCCATCCATTGCGACGTAGAAGATTATCGATTGGCTTATTTTTTAAATCAAACTTTAGCAACAAAGTTAGTGCGAACCAAAGAAGATTTAGACTTTATAATGTCTCAAGCTTCGTTTTCTGTTTTTGAATGGAATAACCCTCATTTACAAACCGATTGGCACCTTATTAAAAATCAGTGCCTTGTCGAAGAAGCGGTTCCGATTTCTCAAGGTTTATTTGCCGACAGCAACGATAAAACTTGGGTCGTACATTGCTTTTTACCAGAACATCAATCCGTTGATTATTTTTTAAAAATAAATAATGGTGGTGGTATTATTAATGAAAAAAGAATTCTAAATACGATTCAAAACATATCAAAAGTAACGACCGCTTACAGCATAGATGTTACAAAACTTAAATCAAAAGACCATTTAATATTTAATTAATGTCACACACAAGAAAGAAAACAAAAATTGTCGCTACACTAGGTCCCGCAATAAACTCAAAGGAAATGCTCCTTAAAATGGTTGCAGCTGGTGTCAATGTATTTAGAATTAATTTTTCTCATGCAGACTATGAAGATGTAAAATTACGAATCAAACACATTCGAGAAATCAATCAAGAGCATGGCTATAACGCCTCAATCCTAGCTGATTTACAAGGCCCTAAGTTACGAGTCGGTGTGATGAAAGATGATGTAGTTGTAAAGCCGGGCGATGAAATTATTTTTGCCACAGGAGAACGTTTTGAAGGAACAAAAGAGCGTGTTTATATGACGTACGATCGGTTCCCTTTGGACACCAATCCAGGAGAACGTATTTTATTGGATGATGGAAAACTTCTTTTTGAAGTGATTTCGAGTAACCAAAAAGATGAAGTGAAAGCCAAAGTAATTCAAGGGGGGCCACTAAAGTCTAAAAAAGGGGTCAACCTTCCAAACACCAATATTTCGCAGCCTGCGCTCACTGAAAAAGACAAAGAAGATGCTGTGTTTGCCATCAAACAAGAGGTCGATTGGATGGCCCTTTCTTTTGTAAGACATCCAGAAGACTTAATGGAATTGCAAAATTTAATATCAGAACTCAGTTCTTATAAAATTCCAATTATCGCTAAGATTGAAAAACCTGAAGCGATCGAAAACATTGATAAAATCATTACCTATTGCGATGGATTGATGGTTGCCAGAGGCGATTTAGGGGTTGAAATTCCTGCGCATCAAGTTCCATTAATTCAGAAAGAATTAGTGCTCAAAGCAAAGAATGCTCGAATTCCTGTGATCATTGCGACTCAAATGATGGAGTCCATGATTGATAGCCTTACCCCATCGCGTGCAGAGGTTAATGACGTTGCCAACTCTGTTATGGACGGCGCAGATGCTGTCATGCTTTCTGGTGAAACATCTGTTGGTCAATATCCTGTTCAAGTAATTGAAAAAATGTCGGATATCATCAAAGCGGTCGAGAATTCGGAATTAATTCATGTCCCACAAAAACCACCGCACATTCGTACCAAACGCTATATTACAAAATCTATTTGTTACCATGCAGCAAATATGGCCAATGAAATTAATGCTCGTGCAATTTCAACACTCACAAATAGTGGTTACACGGCCTTTCAAATTTCGGCTTGGCGTCCTGATGCTCATATCCTTGTGTTTTCATCTAACAAACGAATTATCTCTCAATTGAATTTACTGTGGGGCGTTCGTGCTTTTCATTATGACAAGTTTGCATCTACCGACGAAACGATTAATGATGTCAATCGGATTGCTTATGATAAAGGTTATGTGGAAGCAGATGACTTGGTTATTAGTTTAGCAGCAATGCCAATGAAAGATAAAGGAATGGTCAACACCTTAAGGATTAGTGAAGTAAAAGACTACTCCCAGATATAATACGTAATTAATGTGACAATTATCTAAACTAAAAACTGAAACAAATCTGGTTTTTCGTTTAGATAATTTCCATAAAAATTATGGCGTTTCATTCGAGCGATTAAGGGTTCAAAATCACTCGGAGATTTAATCTCAATTCCAACCACTGCGACATCATTTTCTCGGTTTACCTTTTTGGTATATTCAAAGTGTGTGATGTCATCATTCGGGCCTAATATATCAACCACAAACTCACGTAAAGCTCCCGCACGTTGTGGAAAGGTAATAATGAAATAATGTTTTAAGTTCGAATAGAGTAAAGCGCGTTCTTTGATTTCAGCGGTTCTTGTGATATCATTGTTGCCACCACTGATAATACACACCACATTTTTACCTTTTATTTCGTCCTTATACGTCTCCAAAGCTGCCACACTTAAGGCACCTGCCGGTTCGGCGATAATAGCTTCCTTATTATACAAATCTAAAATGGCTTGACACGCACTCCCTTCATGAATGGTAATCATATCATCTAGGTTTTTCTGGCAAATTGCAAAGTTGAGGTCTCCAACTCGCTTCACCGCTGCACCATCGACAAAATTGTCGATTTTGTCCAGTTCAATAACCCCGTGGTTTTGAAAAGCGGCCTTCATTGAAGGCGCACCTTCGGGTTCTACACCAATAATTTTGGTCGTTGGGGAAAGGTGTTCAAAAACGGTGGACATCCCTGAGGCTAATCCGCCGCCACCAACAGCTACAAAAATATAATCAATTGGAGCGGGTGTTTGATGGACCAGCTCCAATCCTAATGTTGCTTGCCCTTCAATTACTTTTTGGTCATTAAAAGGATGGATAAACGTTTTTTGGCGCTCCGTACAATCTTTTATAGCTGCACTATAGGCGTCGTCAAAACTGTCCCCTACAAGGATAATTTTGATGAAATGCTCACCAAACATCTTGGCGCGTTCAATTTTTTGTTTAGGAGTCGTCGTTGGCATAAAAATAGTGCCTTGTATTTTTAATAATTTACAAGACAGTGCAACTCCTTGAGAGTGATTTCCCGCACTGGCGCAAACCACGCCATTTGCTGCTTCCTCAGACGTTAAAGAGGACATTTTATTATACGCTCCACGTATTTTATAGGATCGAACGACCTGTAAATCTTCTCGCTTGAAACTTATATTACACTCAAATTTTGAGGAATACTGCAAGTTAGGAACCAAAGGCGTAATTTTTGAAACGCCTTCAAGGTTTTTTGCAGCTGCTTCTACAGCTTCAATCGTTGGAAAATAAGTAGTCGTTTCTGACATTCGCTTTAGGCATCGGTTTTTATAACTTTCATGGCGGTCATAGAAGCTCTTAATTTTGCTCCTACTATTTCTACTGGGTGATTTCTAACAATCGCGTTAATTCTAATTAATTCTTGATTATCAACACCGTTCTCTGAGCTATAGGCTTTACCAATAACATCTGTTTTTATAGTTTTCATAAAGTCTGTTAGCAACGGTTTACAAGCATGGTCAAATAAATAACAACCATATTCTGCCGTATCAGAAATTACACGGTTCATTTCAGCTAATTTCATTCTTGCAATTGTATTTGCAATTAATGGTGTTTCGTGTAAAGATTCGTAGTATGCAGAAGCGTCAATAATACCAGAATCTGTCATTGCTTCAAAAGCTAATTCAACACCAGATCTAACAAAAGCAACTAATAATGTTCCGTGGTCAAAGTATTCTTGTTCTGAAATTTCTTGATTTGTAATGGTTTGCTTTTCAAAAGCAGTTTCTCCAGTAGCCGCTCGCCAAGTTAACAAGTTTTTATCATCATTTGCCCAGTCTTCCATCATTGTTTTAGAAAAATGGCCCGTCATAATATCATCCATATGTTTTTGGAACAATGGACGCATAATCTCTTTTAATTCTTCGGAAAGTCTAAATGCTTCTACTTTAGCAGGGTTCGACAATCTGTCCATCATATTCGTGATCCCACCATGCTTTAACGCTTCGGTTACAGTTTCCCAACCATACTGAATTAATTTAGCGGCATAACCTGCATCAATTCCTTCTGCTACCATTTTATCAAAAGATAAAATTGCTCCTGTTTGTAGCAAACCACATAAAATAGTTTGCTCTCCCATTAAATCACTTTTAACTTCGGCAACAAATGACGATTCTAATACGCCTGCTCTATGGCCGCCTGTGGCAACTGCATAAGCTTTGGCTTGCGCCCATCCTTTGCCTTCTGGATCATTTTCTGGATGAACAGCAATTAATGTTGGTACTCCAAATCCTCTTTTATATTCTTCTCTAACTTCAGAACCAGGACATTTTGGCGCTACCATGATTACTGTCAAATCTTCACGAATTTGCATCCCTTCTTCAACAATATTAAAACCATGAGAATACGATAATGTGGCTCCTTTTTTTAATAAAGGCATAATGGTTTTCACAACGTTTGTGTGTTGCTTATCTGGTGTTAAGTTGATCACAACATCTGCCGTTGGCAATAATTCTTCGTAGGTTCCTACTTTAAAATTGTTTGACGTTGCATTTACAAACGAGTCTCTTTTTAGGTCTATAGCAGATTGCCTTAGTGTGTAAGAAATATCTAAACCAGAATCTCTCATGTTTAAACCTTGGTTTAAACCTTGGGCTCCACAGCCTACAATCACAATTTTCTTGCCTTTTAATGCTGTGACTCCGTCTTCAAATTCTGATGCGTCCATAAAACGACATTTCCCTAATTGCTCTAATTTTTCTCTTAATGTTAATGTGTTAAAATAATTTGCCATTTTAGTTTTTTGTTAGTTTTTGAATGCGTTTAGCATTTCTGTTATTTTTAATTCGTCTTTGGTGACTGCGATCCGTGCAGAACGTACAAATTGCATGATCCCAAAAACACTTAATTCTCTGTGAAGCAGCTCTATTTCGCTTCGACGCCCTGATTTTTCGAGTACAAAAAATACTTTATTTACAGTGACAATTCGCGCATTACTTTCTTTAATAATGTTTTGAATTTGACGTTCTTCAAATAATAAATCGGATTTGATTTTGAACAAGCATGACTCTTGATAAATTGTATCTTCCTCTGTGTGATAGTAGGCTTTTACTACTTCCACTTGTTTTTCTATCTGACCAATAATTTTTTTAATTTGAGCTTCAGGCATACTCACTAAAATAGTGAAGCGTGATACACCTTCAATTTCAGAAGCAGAAGTGTTAAGACTTTCTATATTAATGTGTCTTCTCTGGAAAATTGCTGAAATTCTATTGAGCAAACCGATATTGTTTTCGGTATATATCGATATCGTATAAAGTTGTTGTTCTGTTTCCATTCTTATTCTAATCTTATGTCTGACACCGATGCTCCCGAAGGAACCATAGGAAATACATTGTTTTCTTTTTCTACGCAAACTTCCAAGAAATAGGGTTCGTTGCTATCAATCATTTCTTTAACGGCAGATGCTAAATCTTCGCGTTTGGTGACTTTTTGAGCTTCTAAATAATACCCTTTTGCAATGGCTACAAAATTGGGGTTTACCATTTCTGTAGAGGCGTAACGTTTGTCGAAGAATAATTGTTGCCACTGTCGAACCATCCCTAAAAATTCATTGTTCAAAACGACTATTTTTACTGGGACTTTATTCTGAAAAATGGTACCAAGCTCTTGGATGGTCATTTGATACCCTCCATCGCCAATAATAGCAACCACTTCGCGGTCTGGAGCCGCCATTTTAGCACCGATGGCAGCGGGCAACGCAAAGCCCATAGTGCCGAGTCCACCAGATGTGATATTACTTTTACTCACATTAAAATCGGCATATCGACAGGCAATCATTTGATGTTGACCAACATCTGAAACAATGGCTGCTTCGCCTTTGGTTTGAATGTTTATTTCTTTAAGCACTTCGCCCATTGTAAGGCCTTCAGTCGTTGGGTGAAGGTCGTTTTTTATGACTTTTTCAAATTCGATATCGTATAAGTCTTTAAACTTCTGCAGCCAGTCTGGATGTGAGTTTGAGTTAAGAAGGGGTAATAATTTAGACAAACTATCCCTCGCGTCTCCTAAAACAGCAACATCAGTTTTAATGTTTTTATCAATTTCAGAGGGATCGATTTCAAAATGAACTATTTTGGCTTGTGTTGCATACTCATCTAATTTGCCGGTGACTCTATCGTCAAATCGCATGCCAATAGCAATCAACACATCGCATTCATTAGTAAGTACGTTGGGCGCATAGTTTCCATGCATTCCTACCATCCCTATATTTAAGGCGTGAGATGTCGGAATTGCCGAAGCCCCTAAAATGGTCCATGCTGCGGGAATTCCTGTCTTTTCAATCACTGCCTTAAGCTCCTCTTCTGCTTTTCCAAGAATCACGCCTTGTCCCCAAACAATCATTGGTTTTTTGGCGCTGTTTATGATTTGAGCTGCTGCAGAAATCGCAGCTTCATCTGTTTTTGGAACCGGGACATAACTACGAACACCCGTGCATTTTTTATATTCAAAGTCAAATTCTTCAAACTGGGCATCCTTGGTAATGTCTATTAAAACAGGTCCTGGTCGTCCACTTCTAGCAATATAAAATGCGCGAGCGATGATTTCTGGAATTTGAGACGCCTTAGTCACTTGGTGATTCCACTTTGTCACTGGGGTTGAAATTCCAACAATATCTGTTTCTTGGAATGCATCACTCCCTAATAAATGAGAGGGAACTTGACCTGTAATACAAACCATTGGGGTTGAATCTATTTGTGCGTCAGCAATTCCAGTAATAAGGTTCGTTGCACCTGGTCCAGAGGTGGCCATAGCAACCCCAACTTTTCCTGAAATTCGCGCGTACCCTTGCGCAGCATGTGCAGCACATTGTTCGTGTCTTGTGAGGACGTGGTTTATTTCTCCTTCATACTTGTAGAGTTCGTCATAAACGGGCATAATTGCCCCACCAGGGTAGCCGTATAAAACTTCTACACCTTCAGCTAATAAACATCTTACAATGGCTTCGCTTCCTGTAATACGTTCTTTAGGCTGCTCTATGTATTGCTTTTGTTTGGCGGTTAATGTTTCCATAATACTAATTTAAAATTCATCGGTAACACATCCTTCTGATGCCGATGAAACAGTTCTTGCATATTTATAAAGCACACCTCTTGTTACTTTTAAGGCTGGTGCATTCCACTGTGATTTTCTTAATTGAAGTTCTTCGTCAGAAACTTCGAGTATAATTGAGTTCGTTTCGGCATCAATCGTAATAATATCTCCATCTTTTACCAAAGCAATCGCTCCACCTTCTTGTGCTTCTGGAGTGATGTGTCCTACTACAAATCCGTGTGTTCCTCCTGAAAAACGGCCGTCGGTTATTAAGGCCACATCTTTCCCTAATCCTGCGCCCATAATGGCTGCGGTTGGTTTTAACATTTCGGGCATTCCAGGGCCTCCTTTTGGGCCTTCGTAACGAATCACCACAACATCGCCTTTGTTGACTTTGCCATCACGAATTCCATCGTTGGCGTCGTATTCCCCTTCAAAAACCTTAGCGGTTCCTCTGTATTTTAAACCTTCTTTTCCAGTAATTTTAGCAACGCTTCCTTCGGGTGCTAAATTTCCATACAGCATTCTTAAATGCCCAGAAGATTTTATGGGAGCTTCAAGGGGTCTGATGACGTCTTGACCTTCTTTAAGGTCAGCAACCTCCGCCAGGTTTTCTGCAATTGTTTTCCCTGTGACGGTTAAACAATCTCCGTGCAGTAAGCCTTTGTTTAGTAAATATTTCATCACTGCAGGAATTCCACCAACATGATGTAAATCCTCCATTAAGTATTTTCCACTTGGTTTTAAGTCGGCTAAAAACGGTGTGCTGTCGCTTATTTGTTGAAAATCTTCAAGCGTAAATTTTATTTGAGCTGCTCTAGCAATCGCTAAAAAGTGTAGAACTGCATTGGTTGAACCGCCAAGAATTGTTACGAGTCGAATGGCATTTTCGAGCGATTTCTTGGTGATAACATCCGATGGCTTTATATCTTTTTCTAACAATATACGCATGGCTTCACCAGCCTTAATTGCGTCTAATTGTTTTTCTTTGCCTGTTGCTGGGTTAGAAGAATTAAAAGGGAGTGTCATTCCGAGTGCTTCAATGGCTGATGCCATGGTATTGGCTGTATACATTCCGCCACAAGCGCCGGCTCCAGGGCATGCTTTTTCTACAATTTGTTCAAACTCAGACTCAGACATCGTGCCTGCGACCTTGCTTCCCCAAGCTTCAAAAGCGGAAACAATATCTAATTTTTGTCCATTATGACATCCAGAATCAATGGTGCCACCGTACACCAAAACTGCAGGCTTATCGATACGAATCATGGCCATTAAGGCCCCGGGCATGTTTTTATCACAACCAACGACTGTAATCAATCCGTCATAACTCATTGCTTGCACAACAGTTTCCATGGAATCTGCAATGACATCTCTTGAGGGTAGCGAAAAACGCATCCCTGGAGTTCCCATTGAAATTCCATCACTAACTCCTATGGTGTTAAAAATCAAACCAATAACCTCTTTGTTTAGCGTGCCTTTTTTGACCAATTTTGCCAAGTCATTAAGGTGCATATTACAAGGGTTTCCTTCGTAACCTGTACTTGCAATCCCTACCAATGGTTTTTTAAAATCCTCTTTGGTGAGTCCTATTGCATGGAGCATGGCCTGTGCAGCAGGTTGGGTTGGGTCTTGAGTAACAGCTTTACTGTATTTATTTAGTTCTTTCATTGTCAATTTTGTGCCTTAGAAGTATCGAAATTATATTTTTACACATTTAGTGGGCTGAACATCTATTTAAATGGTTTAAATTCAATTGTTTAAAGTTTAACCTAAAACCTTATTTATCAGTAAATTAACACCTTTATTGTATGACGTTCAGTGCACAAAAATAATATTAAATTCTGGGTAAATCACTATCATCTTTTAATGGTAATACAGAAGTGCCCATTAAATAGGCATCTATATGATGTGCTGCCTGCCTGCCTTCCGAGATCGCCCACACAATTAACGATTGTCCTCGACGCATGTCACCGGCTGCAAATATGCCCGGAACATTTGTCACGTAATTTTTGGTCGTTGCCTTAATATTGGTTCTAAAGTCCATTTCTAAACCAAACTGATCTGCCAATGTTTTTTCTGCGCCTGTAAATCCGAGTGCCAACAACACTAAATCACAGTCCCATAATTTTTCTGAGTTTGGAACTTCGATTAATTGTGGGCGTTCGCCTTTTTTAAAAATCCACTCAACCTCTACTGTTTTTAAAGCTTTTAACTTACCCTTGGCATCGCCAATAAATTCTTTGGTAGAAATACTAAAAAAGCGTTCTACTCCTTCTTGGTGAGATGAGGTTGTTTTGAGTTTCATCGGCCAATATGGCCAGGGTTGATTTGCTGGTCTTCCTTCGGATGGTTTCGAGAGAATTTCGAAATTTGTGACCGAAGTTGCTCCATGACGATTTGAAGTTCCGATACAATCTGATCCTGTGTCACCACCACCAATTACAATCACCTTTTTCCCTTTGGCTGATAAGATTTCTTTAAAGTCTACAAGCCCATCTACGTATTGGTTATTTCCTTTCAAAAAGTCCATTGCTTGATGTACACCTTCTAGATCAGCGCCAGGAATTGGGATGTTTCGTTTAACGGTTGCACCTCCACAAAGTACTACCGCATCAAAATCGGCTTTTAGCTGATTGGCGTCTATGTTTTTACCTACGTGCGCATTTGTTTTAAACACAATGCCTTCTTCTATTAAAACGTTTACACGACGGTCAATGACGTTTTTTTCCATTTTAAAATCTGGAATTCCATACCGTAAGAGGCCACCTACTTTGGAGTCTCGTTCAAAAACGGTTACGGTATGTCCGGCTCTGTTTAATTGTTGAGCAGCCGCTAACCCCGCAGGACCAGATCCAATGACGGCAACCGTTTTATCGGTTCTTACTTTGGGTGGTTTTGCGGTAATCCAGCCTTCTGTAAAGGCCGTTTCTACAATGTTTTTTTCAATGTTTTCAATGCTTACCGGATCTTCATTAATCCCTAAAACACAGGCTTCTTCGCAAGGTGCAGGACACAATCTGCCTGTAAATTCTGGAAAATTATTGGTAGAATGTAAAATTTCTGCCGCTTCTTTCCATTTGCCTTTGTAAACTTTGTCGTTAAAATCTGGAATTAAATTTCCGAGAGGGCAGCCGCTATGGCAAAACGGAATTCCGCAATCCATACAACGCGCACCTTGGTCTCTCAGCTTTGATTCTTCAAGTGGAATTGTAAATTCCTTGTAGTTTTTTATTCTCTTTTTTGGCGTCTGATATGTTTCATCCTGACGCTCAAATTCTAAAAATCCTGTTATCTTTCCCATCCTTAAACTGTTTCTAGTTGTTCTTTTTCTAATCTTAATAAAGCCTGTCTGTATTCTTCTGGCAGTACTTTTTTGAATTTAGGAAGCATCGCCTCCCAATTTTCTAAAACTCGTTTTGCTAAAGGACTTGACGTCGCTACAAAATGATTTTCGATTAATGTTCTCAATTGATTCACATCGTCCTGAAGCTCCACGGGATCGATATTTAAGTCTGCTCCATTACAGTTTTTAGTGAATGTATTGTCATCATCTAAAATATAGGCTACGCCTCCACTCATTCCAGCACCAAAGTTTCTACCAACTTTTCCAAGAATCACAGCAACACCTCCGGTCATATATTCACAACCGTGATCGCCAATCCCTTCTACGACTGCATGTGCACCCGAATTCCGAACACAAAAGCGTTCGCCAGCTTTTCCATTAATATAGACCTCTCCGGCTGTTGCACCATATAAGGTGACATTTCCTGTGATGATGTTATCTTCTGGAACAATCGTACTCGTTTCTGGAACTTTGATAATTAGTTTTGCGCCAGACAATCCTTTTCCTAAATAATCATTCGTGTTTCCATGAACAGTCATGGTTACCCCTTTCGTGGTAAACGCGCCAAAACTTTGTCCTGCAGACCCGTTAAAATCAATGTTTATGGTGTCATGTGGCAAACCATCTGCACCGTAAATTTTAGAAATTTCATTACTTAAAATCGCACCAACCGCTCTATCAATATTGGTGATTGGCATTTTCAAGTCTGTTCGTTGTCTTCTAAAAATACCTTGATGTGCTTGTTTGATTATTTTAAAATCTAAATGGACATCGAGGTTGTGATCTTGTTGTTCTGTGTTGAATAACTTAACATCTTCTGCAACTTCTACTTTGTGTAAAATGGGCGTTAAATCAATTCCTGAAGCTTTGTAATGTTCAATTGCTTTATTGCGGTTTAATTTTTGAACCTGACCCACCATTTCATTAACCGTTTTAAAGCCTAGTTGCGCCATGATTTCACGCAATTCTTGTGCGACGAAATACATATAGTTCACAACGTGTTCTGGTTTTCCTTTGAATTTTTTACGTAGTTCTGGGTTTTGAGTTGCAATCCCGACAGGACATGTGTTTAGGTGACACACACGCATCATAATACATCCTGAAGCGACTAAAGGAGCGGTTGCAAAACCAAACTCTTCGGCGCCTAACAGACATGCTATTGCCACATCTCGACCCGTTTTTAATTGTCCGTCACATTCCAAAACAATTCGATTTCTCAGATTGTTCATTACCAATGTTTGTTGTGCTTCGGCAATCCCTAACTCCCAAGGAAGTCCAGCATGTTTTAAAGAGGTTAATGGTGATGCACCTGTTCCGCCGTCAAAACCAGAAATTAAAACAACGTCTGCTTTTGCTTTTGAAACGCCTGCAGCTACGGTTCCTACTCCAATTTCTGAGACTAATTTTACATTCACTCGCGCCGCTCTATTCGCCGATTTTACATCGTAAATTAATTGTGATAAATCTTCAATCGAGTAAATATCATGATGCGGTGGTGGTGAAATCAATCCTACATAAGGCGTTGAATTTCTTGTTTTTGCAATTTCTCGATTCACTTTAGGGCCTGGTAATTGTCCCCCTTCTCCGGGCTTCGCGCCTTGAGCAATTTTTATTTGAATTTCACTCGCACTGGTTAAATAATTAGACGTCACTCCAAATCGCCCAGAGGCAACTTGTTTAATTGCTGAGTTTCTCCAATCGCCTTGTGCGTTTTTATAAAAACGGTCTTCATCTTCTCCACCTTCTCCAGAATTACTTTTTCCGCCAATTCTGTTCATTGCAACCGCTAAGTTTTCATGCGCTTCTTTACTAATAGATCCATAAGACATGGCCCCTGTTTTGAAACGTTTTACAATTTCGGTCCAAGGCTCCACCTCATCAATTGGAATTGGATCAAATTGATCAAATTCAAAAAGACCTCTAATGGTCATTAATCTCGTAGACTGATTGTTTACAAGCTCCGAGTATTCTTTAAAAGTAGAGGCTTTGTTGGTGCGAACCGATTCTTGAAGTTTCGCAACAGTCAATGGATTAAACATGTGTTTTTCCTGACCACGACGCCATCGATATTCCCCACCAATTTCAATATCGGATTCGATATTGGGGTTGAATGCTTTCTTATGACGTTTTAAAATTTCTTTTTCAATTTCTCTTAACCCAATTCCTTGAATTCGTGTTGGCGTATTTGGAAAGTATTTTTCAACGGTATTTGTATTGATTCCTACACACTCAAATAATTGAGAGCCACGATAGGAGTTTAATGTAGAAATTCCAATCTTATTCATCACTTTCAGAATCCCTTTTCCAATGGCTTTGTTATAATTCTTGATGGCCGTGAGGTATTCTAAATCGGTAATTTCAGCGTCTTTAATTTGATTTTCTACAATCTCATTAACGATATATGGATTTACCGCACTCGCGCCAAATCCAAATAAAAGGGCAAAATGATGCACTTCTCTAGGCTCAGCGGACTCTATAATAAGACTGATTCGAGAACGTTTGTTTAACTTGTGGAGCGCATGATTTACATACGAACAGGCTAAAAGTGCTGGAATTGGTGCGTGATTTTCATCTACAAATCGATCGGATAAAATAATAATATTTGCACCATCATCAATGGCTTTAGAGGCTTTGGTTACTAAAGCTTCAAGCGCAATTTCTAACTCGTTTAAGCCACGATTGACTTCGTACAACATCGAAATAGATTCTACTTTGAAATTAGGATTTGTGTCGTAATTTCTAATTTTATCTAAATCATGTTTCGAAATAACAGGATTTTGAATTTTTAGTTTTTTACAGGCTTCCGAATTGCAATCAAAAATATTGGTGTCGCTCCCAAGTGTTAAACTGATGTCTGTAATTAATTCTTCACGTATCCCATCTAAAGGCGGGTTGGTGACTTGTGCAAATATTTGCTTGAAATAATTGTAAATCAGTTGAGGTCTTTCAGACAAAATAGCGATTGGTGTATCGCTTCCCATAGAGCCAATCGGTTCTTTTCCTAATTGAGCCATTGGGCGGATAATGGTGTTTAAATCCTCTTTTGTATATCCAAAAGCGACTTCTCTTTTCTTTAAGTCAACCTCCTTATATTTAATAGGTCCTTTTTTGGCGGATATGTCTTTCAGGTGTACTAAGTTTTCGTTCAACCATTTTCTGTAGGGTTGTTTGGCAGCAATTTTTTCTTTAATCTCTTCATCATTGACGATGCGCCCTTCATTCATATCAACTAGAAACATTTTTCCTGGCTCTAATCGTCCATGGAATTCTACGTCTTCGGGTTCAATATCGACCACGCCGGTCTCAGAGGACATGATCACATTTCCGTCTTTAGTAACCGTATATCGAGAAGGTCTTAATCCATTACGGTCTAAAACGGCACCAATAAAATTTCCATCGGTAAACGGAATAGACGCAGGGCCATCCCATGGCTCCATTTGGCAAGAATTGTATTCGTAGAAAGCCTTTTTGGAATCGGACATGTCCGGGTTTTTCTCCCAAGCTTCAGGAACCAGCATCATCATGACTTCAGGAAGCGAACGACCAGTCATTAATAATAATTCGACCACCATATCTAAGGTCGCTGAATCGGATTTGCCTTTAAGAATTGTGGGGATTATTTTTTTAATATCATCTCCAAAAGCATCACTTTTAATGATTTCTTCTCTAGAAAACATGCGAGATACATTTCCTCTTAAGGTGTTAATCTCTCCATTATGACATATATATCGGAATGGCTGTGCTAGATCCCACGTAGGAAATGTATTGGTTGAAAAACGTTGGTGTACCAAAGCCAATCGTGTATCTAAGGCAGAATTAAATAGATCCAGATAATATTCGTTGATATGCTCTGGCTTTAATAAGCCTTTAAAAATAATTATTTTAGTAGAAAGACTTGGAAGGTAAAAGAATTTCGACTCCGATAGTTTGGAATCATAAATTGTGTGTTCTGCGATTTTTCGTGCAGCGAATAATTTAAGATTAAAATCAAAATCCGTTTGTTTGGTCTCTGATTTACTAATAAAGACTTGCTTCACAATGGGCTCTGTTGTTTTGGCGATTTCTCCTAAAACATCACTATTAACCGGTACATCTCTCCAGCCAAGAATTTCTAACCCTTGCTTTTTCAGCTCAGATTCAAACACCTCAACACAATACGCTCTTTGGTTGTCTTTTCTTGGTAAAAACACATTACTAACGGCATAGTCTCCTGCCTCTGGCAATTCGAAT
>Ga0209833_1000706_pt1 | contig 23843 bp, 20 predicted proteins | sample COGITO_mtgs_1105_3_FD_184797 | JGI IMG/M metagenome (GOLD analysis project Ga0209833, IMG submission 184797) | Pelagic marine microbial communities from North Sea - COGITO_mtgs_110506 (SPAdes) (version 2) | ecosystem: Environmental > Aquatic > Marine > Epipelagic ... | reverse complement strand
TTTGTATGATCACGGATTCCAGCTCAGCGCCGGACAGCCACCCAGCCAAAGCCTGCCTCAGCAGAGCGAACCAGACACCGAGAGCCGCTTTGACTTAGATGTTTATTTTATTTTGGTGCGGTTTATAGTGGATCGAGACAGGGCCGCCATGAATAACCTGCATATCCACCCTCTAATGCGTCGACCTGACGAATATTGCGACTAGCAGTTAAAAACGTTTGACCCCAACAACCCTTCAATACAAATCATTACATTAGACTATTCTAATTTAGAATATTCTAAACTATACTTGCTTAAACAATCAGTCCAAGAGTCTAACTATGCCCAACCCATTGACCAACAATGACCTCGAACAACTGGCCGAGCACGCCCAGGAAGCTGCGTTACTGCTTAAGCAGCTAAGCAACCAGCATCGCCTGATGATTCTCTGCTCTTTGATCGATGGCGAACTCTCGGTGACCGAGCTTAACAATAGAACCAACCTTAGCCAGTCCGCGCTATCCCAGCATCTTGCATCGTTGCGCAATGCTGGACTGGTGCAGACCAGGCGTGAGGCTCAGACTATTTTTTATCAACTTCAGGGCAATGAAGCGATTCAGGTAATTAGAGTACTGAAATCTATCTACTGCCCCTAATATTTAACAGGCTATTGAGAGGTATAACTATGACTATTACCAATATTGCCGCGGATGCATTTCAGCAGCTACAACAGCCCAGAGTACTGGATGTGCGCACCTATGCAGAGTTCGATGCGGAAGCGCTTGTGGGCGCCGCCCATTTTCCCCTGCAGGACCTGGACCACAGCAGCGTAAACCAATATCTGGTCTCTGCGGGTCATCAACCAGAGCAGCCTATCTATTTGCTCTGCGCCGGTGGTGCCAGAGCCACTAGAGCCGCCCAGCAGTTGCAGGACCATATAGACAGCCCATTGGTGGTTATCGAAGGTGGGCTAAATAGCCTAAAGCAGCAGGGGCTTACTCCCCAGCAGGGCCAGGGTAAAGTTATCTCACTGGAGCGTCAGGTGCGCATTGCCGCCGGGCTGTTGGTGCTGATCGGCGTGGTTCTTGGAACCTGGTACAGCCCCTGGTTCTATGCACTTTCAGGGTTTGTCGGTGCTGGCTTAACCTTTGCTGGGGTTACTGACACCTGCGCCATGGGCATGGCTCTGGCACGCATGCCCTGGAACGGTAAGGTTCAATGATGCAGAGAGCCAAGCCCCTAGTTTCAATTACCTCTTGGTTAGCTTTTTCTGCAGCGCCATGGTTTCTTGAGTTGCTTTAAATACGGTCAACTGCGGGTTGGCCTGGCCGGTGCGGCCTATGGCATCGATCTGCCCATAAAACCAATATTGCACGGCAAAGCCAGCCATAGCGCGCAAAGTTTTGAGTTTGCCCAAAAACTCTAACCAGCTTGGAAACAGAGAGAGCTCATTTTCGAAGCGGGGCAATTCGTCCAAACCTGCCATCAGTTGCTTGGGCGCATCGGTCATTACACACATAGGGCGGCCCAGACCCACCACGTCGGCGCTGCCACTCTCTAGGGCCTGCTCCATTGCCAGGCGCTGACGGAAGCCGCCGGTGACCATCAGCGGGATACTGACTTTTTTCTGCATGGCCAGAGCAAAATCCACAAAGTAAGCCTCGCGCACCATGGTCGATTCGGCCACCTCCTGCTTTTCCTCTTCCTCCATTCCCTGCAGACCCAGCAGCTTTGGCTGCTCGTAAGTACCACCGGAGATTTCAATCAGGTCGACACCGGCCTGCTCAAGCCATTGCACCACTTGCAGGCTGTCCTCAAAGTCAAACCCGCCCTTCTGGAAATCAGCACTATTGAGCTTAACCGACACCGGGAAATCTGGCCCCACTGCCTTGCGCACTGCAGCTACCGCATCTAACAGAGCACGGGCGCGATTGGCCAATGTGCCGCCATACTGATCGGTGCGAAGATTGCTGCGCGGGCTTAAAAACTGGCTGAATAGATAGCCATGGGCAGAATGCACCTGAACACCAGTAAAGCCAGCAGCCTTAACCGCTGCTGCACAGACAGCAAAGCGACGTACAATCTCGGCAATCTCCTCTGCGGTAAGCGCGACCGGCTCACCAAACTGACCACCGGGCAATCCCAGCTTAACCGCCGAGGGCGCCTTGGGAGTTTTGTTGATAATTTTTTGCGTTTGACGACCCGCATGACTGATTTGCGCCCAAAAGTGGTTGCCATTGCGGGTGGCGGCCTTTGCCCAACTCGCTAGTGCCGCCTGCATTTCTGGATTGGGCTCGGAGTCAACAATTACATTGCCCGGGCGCTCCAGATGATCTCTATCTATCTGAATATTGCCCGACAGCAACATGCCGGCACCCCCATCACTCCAGATACCATAGAGGCGCTCCAATTCCGGGGTGGGCACTCCCTGGGCAGTGGCCAGACCCTCGGTCATCGCAGCCTTGGACAGGCGATTAGGCAAAGTGGCGCCACAGGGCAAGGTTAAAGGTTGAGCAAGTAAGTTTGTCATAGGATAAATTCTTATTATTAGGTTGGGCTAGATCATAAAGGTGACTTGCGGCGATGGCTAGTCCAGTTCCACAAACTACCTAGCAGAACTCCTTGGTCTAATTCTGGCCTTTACCAGCTGAGCCTAGAAATAGACACTAAAGTCTGAATCTGGTGCATCTGCTAGACCCAAAAGGAACAGTATGGAATTTCTACATTATCGCGATCTGGCCAAAACTGAAACTGAGTTCCCTATCAGTGTGGAGTGGGGCCAGGGCCGCAGTATTTTTGGCGGTCTGACCGCCGCATTGGTATTGGTGCACATAGAATCCAACCATGATTTGACCGGCCGTGATCTTCGCACTGTCAATATCCATTTCTGCGGAGCGGTAATAGCGGAGGTACCCTGCGAATTTCGCCATCGAGTGTTATCCCAGGGAAGATCTGTGACCCAAATTGAAGGGCAGCTGCTGCAGGCGGGTGAGGTCAAAACCGAGATAGTCGCCTGCTTTACCTCCGATCGTGTCTCCGCTATTGGCATCGACTTTCCAGCCAAACAGTTCCCAGTGGCGGTGCAAGACACCAGTGAGATGGCATTCACATTTAAACAGGGTTCGGCACCTCATTTCGTCGGCTATTTTGATCTTCGCCAGACCAATGACAACCTACCCTTTACCGGCTCAGACCACAGCCTGATTACCGGCTGGATGGGTTTCTCCAAGCCCAGCGAAACACTTAATGATGCCAGTATTCTGGCACTGATTGACGCATGGCCCCCAGCTATACTGCCCATGATGACCAGCAGAGCACCCAGCAGTACCATTACTTGGAATATTGAGTTTATGCATCCCAGAGCAGCCCTTGAAGTCGAGGATCTGCTCTATTACGAATGCATAGCCATTCAGGCTGGTCATGGCTATGCCCATACTGAGGGGAAAATTTACCATCCCAACGGGCAGCTCCTGGCATTAAGTCGCCAAATGGTGGGTGTTTACGATAAAGTAACCTAATAAAACTGCACAACAATAAATAATAATAACCAGGTGAGGCACAGGATGACCAAACCAATACCCAGCGCTCGCCAGCCTCTGGCGGGGCTAGAAGTAGTAGAACTCTCCAATATGATTACCTGCTCATTGGCGGCTCAGACCATGGCTGCCCAGGGAGCCAATGTCATCAAAGTAGAACCCCCTGTGGGTGGCGATCAGATGCGTCCCCTGGGAACTCAGAAGAGTGGTGTCTCCGGATTTTTCCATAACTGTAATCGCGGCAAGCAGTCCCTGGCCATAGATCTTAAATCTGACGCCGGTGTTGAAGCGGTGAAAAAACTTGCCGCCAACGCCGGTATCTTGTTACACAACTACCGCCCGGGTGTAATGGACCGTATAGGTCTCAGCTCTGCGGTGCTGCGCAAGATTAATCCCCAGCTAATTTATGTGGCGGTCAGCGGCTTTGGTACCCAGGGCCCTATGGCCGACTTCCCCGCCTTTGACCATGTTATTCAGGGTATGGCCGGCTTTACCGACCTACAGGCGCCAGATGACAACAGGTTTGACTTTATCCGCACCTTTATCTGCGACAAAGTAACAGCTTATACCGTTGCTCAGGCAGCCACTGCGGCACTGCTTGCAAGGGCAACCACTGGTGAGGGCCAGCATATTGATATTTCCATGCTCCATGCCTGTATCGCCTTTATGTGGCCAGACGGCATGATGCACAGAACCTTAAAAGACGATGACAGATTTACTATGTCGCCGGGCTCGGAATACTTCCAGACGATTAATTACAGCGATGGCGCTGTTGCGGTCGCGCCCCTGAGGGATAACCATTGGGAAGCATTGCTGCCCATGCTCGGCTATCCAGAGTTATTGGGCACAGCGCCCTATAATTCTGTCCCCGCGCGGATGACCAATATGCGCGAGGTCACCCAGGTGCTTAAAAATCCACGCCTAGATATAGGTGTAGAGGCGGCAATGAAAGTTCTGGTCGCCGCAGATGTGCCCTGCGCACCCTGTGTACAGCGGGATCATCTGGAATCCAGCGAACAGATAGCAGCCATTGGCGCTCTTGAAACCTATGTCACCCGAGCAATGGGGAAATTAACTGTGCCTACGCCGCCGGTGCAATTCGAAGGCGCGCCAGCATCCCAGGCTGAACCCAGTCCATTGCTGGGCCAACACAGCCGCAGTATTCTGGCGGAACTGGGCTGGAACAACGATGCTATTGACGAAATGATCAGTTCAGGCGCAGTCGCGGAAACGCCCCTACCCTGATGATGGCCGGAGCTAATAGAGCGAATGCCCTTAGAACCAGGTTCCTATTTTGGCTGGTGCTATTGTTGTCGCCTTACTCCTCAGCCAGCGGCTTTGATCTAAATGATCAATGCCCCCCAAGCTTTGCCCTTAGCAGCGACAACCAATGTCAGTTACGCAATCTCTACCAACTTTATGACTCCCTGCAGGGTCAGGGACTTGGGGGTCTAAAAACCGCCCTGCCCCATCACCGCGATGGCTTTAGCCCGCAACAGATTGATCTGGGCAGACTATTGTTTTTTGACCCCGTACTGTCGGGCAATAAAGACCTGTCCTGTGCCAACTGCCATAACCCGGCCAAGGGCTTTAGCGATGGTATGGCACGCAGCGTGGGCGCCAGTGGTCAGCTGCATCCACGCTCAGCCCCCACCCTCTGGAACAGCGCTTTTCTTAAGTCATTGCTGTGGGATGCACGGGCCGATAGCCTTGAGCAGCAGGCTTTGGGCCCATTGTTTTCCGAATTGGAAATGGCCAACACCCCTGAACAGTTAATGGCCAATCTAAACCAGGTGGACGCCTACCCAGAGCTTTTTACCCAGGCCTTCCCCAACTCTGAAGATGCTATGGTGATCGCTAATATCACCACTGCACTAACCGCCTTTCAAAGTTCGTTGATCAGCCTCAACAGCCCCTATGACCGCTATGCCCATGGTGACAGCAAGGCGCTTAACCCAGAACAGCTCGAGGGGCTGAATGTATTCCGCTCATTTGTAGCTCGCTGCTCCCAGTGCCATACCCCGCCGCTGTTTACTAATCAGCAGGTCGCAGTTATTGGCACCCCAGAACCAGAGGGAATGCCCAGAGATATTGGTGCTCAGGCCACCTTTGGTGCCGAGCGGTTAAGGGGTGGTTTCAAGGTGCCAACCCTGCGCAATATTGCACTCACTGCGCCCTATATGCACAGCGGAAGATTTGCTACATTGCTTGAGGCCACAGAGTTTTATACCAAGGGTCGCGGCCATGCCGTACCTGAGGGCGAGGAGCTATTGCTGCACTGGCATATATCCGAACCCAATTTGACCCCCAGTGAGCTGAATCGGTTAGTAGATTTTATGGGCGCATTGAGCGATGAAAGCTTTATGCCTGAAATCCCCCAGCAAGTACCTTCGGGATTGCTGCATTAAAGATTGATGTAATAAAAATGATCTCACCAGTAGATCAGGAGAATAATAATGAATAATAAAATCAAAATCGTACTTGTGATTATTATCTTTGCCGGCGGCTGGATTCTCGGCAGTAATAACAATACTGCTCCGGTTATCACCAGCTCTATGGGTGGTGCCAGTTACTCCGGAGGCTACCAGCCTGAAGCGCAAGCTGCTGTGCAGGCTGAGGGTGCGGTCGCCCTGCGCACCGAGCAGGGCCAGATTCATCTGGTTAAGGATGGCGATTCTATTCAGGCTGCGGTGGAAGCGGCTCAGCCTGGCGACACCATTCAAGTTATGCCCGGCATCTATTCAGAGACTGTGTATATAGATAAAGACGATATTCACCTGCTGGGTGTAATCCAGGAAGGCAAGCGCGCCACAATGGATGGCCTGGGCAAACTCAACGATGCCATTCTCTACTCTGGCAACAATGTGGTGATCGAGAATTTCCGCATTACCAAATACAAAGGCAATGGCATTATGGGCCAGGCCGGCAATAATTTTGAGATTCGCAACAATGTGATTGTAGATACCGGCATCTACGGCATATTCCCCCAGCTGGGTACCAACGGTCTGGTGGAACACAATGTGGTTTCAGGTATTGAAGATGCGGCAATCTATATAGGCATGAGTGACAATATTCATGTGGCCTACAATGAGGTATTCGACAGCGTGGCTGGCATCGAAATTGAAAACAGCCGCCATGCCATTGTCGAACACAACAATGCCCACAATAATACAGGCGGTATTCTGGCCTTTGTCACCCCCGGCCTGCCGATTAAAACCACCGAAGATGTGATTATTCGCAATAACTTTGTGCTGAACAACAACACCCCTAACTTTGGTGCGCCTGGTTCTATTGTCTCTGGCATCCCAGCTGGCACCGGGATTCTGGTGATGGCCGCCGACGATGTCATTATTGAGGGCAATATTATTTCCGGCAACAAAACCGCCGGCATTATCGTCAATGACCACAGCTTTGCCACAACCATTACCATGGATGTGGAATCGGACCCCAACTCCGATCGCACCATGATTCTGGACAATGTCATGCTCAACAATGGCTACGACACCATCGCCGAAGTTAAAGCCGTAGCTCTGACCGAACTGCACACTGGTCTGGTGGATATAGTCCATGTGGGCTCCAGCGAGGGCAGCTGCATAGTCAACCGCCACCGCTACAGAGCCGTGGGTATTGGCAACTATGGGGACTGCGACTTCACTAACACCGACAGCATAGATAACTACCTGGTGGCCGGCGGCGCCGATCGCCGCGTGATTCACCCGTCGGAACGCGGTGAGATTGCCTATCTGGGTGTTTGCACTGGCTGCCACAGCTATACAGGCCGACTGATTGGGCCCTCTGTACAGGTTATTCAAGCCATGTATGCGGGCAACCCTGAGGCACTGGTGGAATATATCAATGCGCCAGTAAAAAAGCGCGATAACTTCCCACCTATGCCGGCACAGAACTATCTGGATGCTGAAACCCAGATGGCCGTAGCCACCTATATGCTGGCCCTCGAAAAATAGCAGCCATAAACCTGTTATGGCTTGCTGAGGTCAGAGTCCGAATCTTATAACCAATAGCCTGACTAGGCCATTGGGGTATTTGCCTCTATTAACAGCTCAACAAACTTCTGTGCTGGCGAGGACAGTGCCTGACGGCGGCGGGTGAAGATACCCACCTGGCGCTCTATGCCACCATGGGATATAGGTACACAGATAGCCCCAAGCGCCTCCATCTGTTGCTGGCAGAGAGCTGGAACCACCGCCACTCCAGCACCTGCGGCGACCATTGCGCCCACCGTGGTCAGCTGAAAAGCTTCAAAGATATGTGGCGGTTTGCGGCCGGCCTCGTCAATAGCATTATCAGTCCAGCGCCTGGTGCTGGAGCCGCGATTTAAAGATACCAATGTATAACTTAGCAAGTCAGCAAAGGCGACCTCAGCATCTGTTGCAAAATGGTGCTGCGGGGGCAGAATGGCGATAAATCGATCATTAAATAGAGGCTGGAAATCAAGACCATCCATACTGTCCGGCTCAAAGGTAATACCCAGTTCTACCCGCCCGGACTGCACCGCACTGATCACTTCCTCCATCACAATATCCTGTACATTGATATTGATATTGGGAAAGCGCTGAACAAGCGCCACCAATGTGCGGGGCAAGCAATTGCTGGCAAAGGACGGCATGGCGGCGATACTCAGCTTGCCCCTCTGCAGCGCAAATAGCCCGCGCAGATCCTCAAAGCCCTCATTCCAGTCCATTAGTAAACGGCGAGCCACGGGCAAAAACTCTGCACCCTCTGGCGTTAACACCACTGAGCGCGTCGAACGGGCAAAGAGCTGGCCCCCCAGCGACTCTTCCATCTTGCGAATAGAGGCACTGAGTGCGGGCTGGGAGAGATGCAGATGCTCACAGGCTTCGGCAAAACTGCCCGCCTCAGCGATGGCGACAAAACCGCGCAACTGTTTAACACTAATATTCATCAGTAAAATTATTATTCCATTTTATCAATTAATTAATCATTTAATACTATTTGAGTTAATTATAGAGCTAGGGCAACCTAGGTCAATTACCCATTAATGAGTCTCAACCATGCAAGCTTTATGGCAGCCCAGTGCTGAACAAATCGACAACAGTCATATGCGACGATTTCAGCAGCAGCTTGAGTCCAACTTAAACCTCAGTTTTGGTGATTACGAGCAGCTACACCGCTGGTCTATCGACAGCCCAGAGCAGTTTTGGGAGCAGCTATGGCACTACACAGATATTCGCTCGTCACAGCCCTATACCAGCGTACTAAAGCATGGCGATAGGTTTCCCGGCGCCCAGTGGTTTGAGGGTGCAAAGCTTAATTTTGCCGAGAACCTGCTGCGCAATCGCAGTGATAAAACTGCCATAGTTGCCCGCCTGGAAAATGGCGCCCGCCGCACATTGAGCTACAGAGAACTCTATACGCAAGTGGCCCAGCTGGCCGCGGCACTGCGCAGTGCCGGGGTGGCAGCAGGTGATCGCGTAGCGGGCTTTATGCCCAATGTCCCAGAGACTATTGTGGCCATGTTAGCCACCAGTAGTATTGGCGCTATCTGGTCGTCCTGCTCGCCGGACTTTGGTATCAATGGGGTAATGGATCGCTTTGGTCAGATCGAACCCAAGGTGCTATTTGCCTGCGATGGTTATTATTACAATGGTAAAACCATAGATTCCACTCAGCGTATAGGACAGATCTGCGCCAAAATAGACTCTATAGAACAGCTGGTTTTGGTAAAGGTCACCGAGGCAGTAACAGATATTCCTCAGGCAATGGATTACGGCGATTTTCTGGTAAAGGAAAACACTCCAAAACTGCAATTTGAGCAGCTGCCCTTTGATCACCCTCTCTACATTATGTATTCCTCAGGCACCACCGGCGCCCCTAAATGTATTGTTCACGGTGCAGGCGGCACATTACTTCAACAGCTTAAAGAACAGCAGCTACACAGCAACCTACAGCCAGATGATGTGCTGTTTTATTTCACCACCTGCGGCTGGATGATGTGGAACTGGCTGGTGGCAGGCCTGGCCACTGAAGCCAGTATTGTGCTGTTTGATGGCTCGCCCTTTTACCCGGAACCCAGATCACTGATTGATATGGCCGAGCAGGAGAAGATCAATATATTTGGCACCAGCGCTAAATATATTGCCGCACTGGAGAAGGCCCATGTGGTGCCCAGAGAAAGCCATCAACTGGCAAGTTTAAAGGCCATACTCTCCACTGGCTCTCCGCTCTCCCATGAAAGTTTCCAGTATGTTTACCGGGATATTAAAGCCGATCTCTGTCTGTCCTCTATCTCTGGGGGCACAGATATTCTGTCCTGCTTTGTGCTGGGCAATCCCACGCTGCCGGTCTGGGAGGGTCAAATTCAATGTCGCGGTCTGGGTATGGCTGTGGAAATATGGGATGAACAGGGCCGCTCTGTCACTGAGCAAAAAGGCGAACTGGTGTGCGTTAAGCCTTTTCCCTCAGCACCTATCTATTTTTGGAATGACCCGGAGAACAAAAAATACCTGAGTGCCTATTTCCAGACCTATGCCAATATTTGGGCCCATGGAGACTACGGCGAGATCACTGCTCAGAATGGAGTGATTATTCACGGCCGTTCCGATGCGGTATTAAACCCGGGCGGTGTGCGCATTGGCACCGCAGAAATTTATCGCCAGGTGGAAAAGCTGGATGAGGTAGTGGACAGCATCTGCATTGGTCAGGACTGGGACGATGATGTGCGAGTGGTATTATTTGTTGTGCTGCGCCAGGGCCTCAGTCTCGATGATAAACTGATAGGCAAAATTCGCAGCAACATCAGAAGTGAAACCACTCCCCGACACGTGCCCGCCAAGGTGATTGCAGTAACAGATATTCCCCGAACTATAAGCGGCAAAATTGTCGAACTTGCAGTGCGCAAAGTAGTGCATGGGCAGGCAGTCAACAATACGGATGCACTGGCTAAACCCCGAAGCTCTGGAGCTATTTAAAGATCTTCCAGAGCTGGAGAATTAGATAGAGGTAGACAATACTGATTGCCTAATCCATCAATATCCCCTACTGTCGCTGCTGCTTAAAAAACCAAACTAGGGGAGCTTACAATGACCAGACAGATTCTCGATAACAACCATATTCACCCGGCTGTGCAGGCAACGGTTAACAACAACCATGCAGATATAGTGGCAGAGGTGCAAGCTGCTATCGCCAATAATCAGATTGTAGTTGTGGGTATGGCCCAGAATCCCGCGCCCAAAAGAGCGCGCAAACAGCTGGACGAGCTGGGACTTGATTACTGCTATCTGGAGTACGGTAACTATTTCAAACTCTGGCGCAGACGCAATGCACTGAAGATGTGGAGTGGCTGGCCCTCGTTTCCGATGATTTTTGTCAAAGGAGTACTGATCGGCGGTTCCAGTGATATGCGCGCACTGATCGAAGCTGGCGAATTTATCCAGCTTTTAGATTAGTAGCTCCTAGAATAGCAGCTCCTAGAATAGTGGCTCCTGAATTAAAAGCTCCTACACCAAAAGCTCCAGTCAATCATACTGACCAAGCTTATTAATTCTAATAACCGCCTGCACCTCATGCACATAGACTTCGCGCAATTCGGAGTAGTGCAGTAGATTTTCGGCCAGCAGATGGCCGGTTACCTGCTGCTGCGACTCTCTGAGTTGCGCGCGACTAGCTCGAAGATCGGAATAGGCTCGGTGGGAATTAATATTGCGCATATAGGCATTCACCGCATTTGCCACAGAAGCAAACTTTGCTACCTCATGATTACTACCAGCGTTGCGGCGCAGCGGCACCAGGCCACAGCCTTTTTTGTAGCACCACTGGCCAAACAGATTATTGCCCTGCACCGCAAAGCGCGAAGTGCCCCAGGCAGATTCTATCGCGGCCTGGGACAGAGCCAGTGAGGCTGGTATCTTATCCACTCGCAGCAATAGATTTTCCAGCAGCTGAGTATTTTCGGCGTCGGGCTTAAGGCCGTATTCCCTGGCAAACCGGCTGAGCTTTTTGCGCTCTGCGGCAGATAACTCAGCTTTGCCCGCCAGTAGTTCAAGCTCCGCTCGCTGCTCCAATGTCTGCCTGTTGCTCTCAGTGACCAGCGGCAACATATAGTCAAAAAACGCAGTTTTTTTCTGCCGTACATCCTGATACTGACTGAAGTCAGGCAGGGGAGCAGAGCCGCTCTGGGGAATAATTACAGCCCCCAGAGCACCGACTAATATTAGGCTGCGCAGCCACCAGGACTGTATTGCGCGCCGCCAAAATCTAGGCTGAGTCATGGTCTGGTACTCCTCAGGATTCGGCCAGGAAATCCTGGCTGCTGTATGTCACCATCGGCAGACCCATAAACTTTTTGCGCGCCACTAGTGGCAGATTTTGCACTACTAGCTGCGCTGTCCTCAGGGCAACTGCCTGTATCCATAAAGGTTAGCGCCGCGGCAAATCTGGCCTCTTCAGGATCACCCAGAGCATGTTGCAGATCATCCTCTACTAGGCAACCACGCACATTAGCGGCGGACATGTCGTCGCTATCCACTGGAATAAATCCATCGGAGTATTCTCCAAAGCCTTTGGCATTAGAACCTTTAAACTGAATGGTGAAATAGGTGGTGCTGCAGTTATCTATACCGTAAAAGCCATAGGGTTTACCTCTGGTGTTGGCACCAATCAGAATCACTTCCACATCAATGCCCCGCAGGCCATTGATAAAGGCTTCACTGGCGGAAGCTGTGCCACCACTGGCCAACACAAAAACCCGTGACATATTGAGCTTGGGTAGTGGGCTGCCCTCCTCAGCCGAAAATCCAGCTGCGGTTGAAGGGAAATAGGTCGGCGCCAGATTGCGCCCGGTAATCGGGTTGACCGAGGGATACTTATCGTTAAATGTGGTCTCTTCGAATATGCGCCCAGAGGCTGCCTCGCCGGCTACCATAGAAGCTAACTCCGCAGCTATATCAAGATAGCCACCACCGTTGTAACGCAGATCCACCACCAGCTCATCAATATTGGCTTGCTTTAACTGATTGACTGCCGTGATCAGTTGCTGCTCTGCAGTAGCAATATGGGAATTAAAAGTCAGATAACCTACCTTGGTTCCATTGTGATCAACTGTTTTTACATTCTTCACTGGCTGGCTGGTGATCTCCATACTCTCCATCACCACAGTTCTTGTCTCAGTGGCGCCTAGATCTCTGACCACAAAAGTATGGGACTCGCCCAGTTCGGAGGGAAATAAGCCTGCATTAAGAGTATCGGCAGAGCCATCCTCAACCGCCGCACCATCGACCGATACAATCACGGCACCGCGACTAACATTATTATCCGATGCAGCTGTGTTGGGTTCATTAAATGCAACTACCAGACTGCGCGGCGGCGAGGTGCTTACAAAAGCTAACTCCCAGCCATAACCGGCAGAAATTCCAGACTGGGATAATAGCTCCCACTCCTCGGTATCATAGGTAAAGTGGAATTGATCTTTGGGATTTCCAGTCTCGGTCAGCGCATCGGTTTTCATCAACTCAAAGTATTGGCCCGTACTGTCTATAGTTCCCGGGTCAATATCATCGAGCTCTCTGTACCAGAGATAAGTGTCATTGCTATAGGATCTAATCCAGAAATTTTCGTCGGTGATGCTGCCAACCCGATCACCGTAGGCAGAATCTGCCCTGGGGTTTGCACAAAACCCTTCGAGACTGCGAGCTGAGTCATACTGACCCTCAATCCAGCCTGAGGATGGAGTGGTAGCTGTGGAATCCCCTCCAATCGCTGCGGCCACAGGCACTGTAATATTATTGCCTCCACCGCCTCCGCCACAGGATGTGACGACGGATAGAGCTGCTATTGCCCCGTAGATTCTCATTGATGACCCCCAACTGGACATCAGGTAGATGTCCAAAACTCTTATGATTATTGATACCCAGTGGTTAAATTAACCCGATCACTGATGAGATTCAAGCTCTCACTCAATGCTCAACTTCCTCTAGTCAATATAAGGGTTCCCTGTTAACGTGCAGGCTGCTAGGGGGAAATAATGGAAAATAATAATAAAAATCCCAGTGCCCACAAAGAAATCGGCTTCTGGCGGGGCTGGTCTATAGCTGTAGGCTGTGCCATTGGTTCTGGCGTGTTTATGATGCCCACATTGCTGGCACCCTATGGCATGCTCGGGTTGGCCGGCTGGTTGATAGCCGGTGGTGGCACCTTACTGGTGGCCCTATCCCTGTCGCGCCTGGTGCGGCGCATTCCAAAAATTGGCGGGCCCTATGCCTATGTGCAAGCAGGGCTGGGGAGTTTTGCCGGGTTCCTGATTGCCTGGACCTACTGGATCGCCTGTATAGCTGCAGTCTCAGGCATCGCCATTGCCTTTGTAGGCTATCTTGGCGTGTTTGTGCCCCAGATCACCGACTCCAGAATACTGTCTCTGCTCTGCGCACTGGCGCTGGTATGGTCTATTGTGATGCTTAATGTGCGCAGCTTAGAGAGCAGTAGTCGTTTTCAGCTGGTATCTACCCTGATAAAAATACTGCCTCTGTTATTTATGATTATTCTCGGCTTTAGCTTTATGGAGCCCGCTAATCTGCCCGAGGTCAATCCCACCGACCTTCATCCGGCAGCCCTGTTGGCCACAGTGACCACTCTGGTGATGTGGTCCTTTGTGGGCATAGAGACAGCTACTGTGCCTGCAGACAATATGGTCGAACCGGAAAAAACCATTCCCCGGGTGTTGGTGGCTGCAGTACTCAGCATACTGACAATCTATCTACTGGTCAGTATGGCGGTTGCGCTGCTGGTTCCGGCAGACGAATTAATGAATTCAACTGCACCTTTTGCGCTGGCCGCCAGTAAAGTTATGGGGCCAGCAGGCGCTGCTCTGATTACCCTGGGTGCCCTGGTATCAACCCTGGGCTCTCTCAATGCCAACACATTGACCGCTGGTAATGTGGCACTGGCTGCTGCTAAAGACAATCTACTGCCAGAGCAGTTTAAACGCCTGAGTGACAGTGGTACGCCACAATTTGCCTATATTGTGTCTGGATTGTTTATCAGTGCACTGTTAACTCTCAACTACACCAAAGGACTGGTGGCCGCGTTTACCTTTATGGCTATGCTGTCTACCCTGTCTACATTGATGGCCTATGCCTTCTGTGCAGTTGCAGAGTTTTACTTTTTAAAATCTGATCAGCCCGGCCCTGAGCGCACCCGCGCCATTGGCCTATCTATAGCGACTTTCACCTATGCGTTTTTTGCCATTTACGGCGCAGGCTGGGAGATCGTTTTTTATTCCTTTATGCTTATCCTTATGGGTATGCCAATCTACGCACTAGTCAAAAAATAATAAGAGAAAAACCATGGCCAATTTTGATGAATACTCGGCACTCAGTCAGGTTGCTATCCGCAGTGCTGCCAATGCTTTTGTTAGCGATGCCAAATTGGAGCAAGAGTGGCGCCCGCTGCGCTTTCATAACAAACCACAGATAGAACAAGCACTAGTGGAATACGCTAACTTCCGACAATTGCTGGTCAGCACTGGAGCACAGCTGATTGATCTGGAGTCCGCAGATAAACTGACTATCGACAGTATTTATACCAGAGACAGTATTCTAATTAGCCCCAATGGTTTAATTCTGTGCAATATGGGCCGCGCCAGTCGCACCCCAGAAGCCAAGGCAAATGCCGCTGCCTATCAAGCTGCGGGGCACAGAGTCGCAGGAGAAATATGCGCGCCAGGCACGTTGGAGGGCGGTGACTTTATCTGGCTGGATAGACATCATGCTGCAGTAGGGCTTGGCCCGCGCACCAATGCCGAGGGCATAAGACAGCTCAAAGAGCTGCTGGGCCCGGATGTTGAACTGCATGAGGTGGAGTTGCCCGCACCTGATCATCCAGACGATGTGCTGCATCTTATGTCGATAATCTCACCCATAGATCAGGATTTAGCCCTGATATACAGGCCCTTTATGCCCGCCAGCTTTATCCAGTGGCTTGAGACACTGGGCATTGGCTTTGTTGATGTGCCGGAGGAGGAATACCTTATTATGGGCTGCAATGTGCTGGCTGTTGCCCCGCGCCGCGCCATTATGCTGGAGAATTTGCCCGGCGTTAAAATGCGGCTGGAAGCGGCGGGATGCCATGTAACCACCTATAGGGGCATGGAGATAAGCCGCCAAGGGGAAGGTGGGCCCACCTGCTTAACCAGACCACTTGTCAGAGGTTAAGTGGGTAGAGCTTAAATTCGTTCGATCAGCAGTGCGGTGCCAATACCGGCCGCACCGCTGGTAGCCACCACGCCTGTCTGCAGGTCTCGCCGCTCAAGTTCATCAATCAGCATGCCCAGCATAATTCCGCCAGTGGCGCCCATAGGGTGCCCCAGAGCAATCACCCCACCATTAACATTTAGCCTGTCTGCCCCTATATCCAGGTCCCGCTGGCATTTAATACTGGTAGCGGCAAAAGCCTCATGAAGCTCAAACAGATCTATATCAGCACTGGTCAAACCCTGATCTAACAGAAGTTTTGCAGTGGCGGCGGCGCAGCCGGAAACCACCTGCAGCGGATCATTACACAGAGTGGTGGCAGCCAGAATTCGGGCGCGGGGCACCAAGCCCTGCCCCTGAAGTGACTTATCACCCAACAATACCAGAGAGGCAGCATCTGCCATTGCTGGAGAATTGCCCGCCGTATGCACATGGGAAATTGCCTGCAGGCTGGGATGCTCAGTCAGTTGCAGAGCATCCACCCCAGTGGCTCCCAACTCAGCAAAATAGGGTTTTAGCTGAGCCAGATCCTCTGGGCCAAGTTCTGGGCGAATGCACTCATCCTCATTCACCCAGCAATCTTTGACTGGGTTATACACTGGAATAATAGATTTAAAATATCCTTGGTTGCGAGCCAGAGCTGCGCGCCGCTGGCTTTGCAGTGCAATCTGATCCACCTGCTGGCGACTGATATTATTCAGCGAAGCAATCAGATCTGCACCACTGCCCATCATTAGCATACGGTTATCCAGCGCCAGCGCCCCATCGGCAAACATAGAAGCCTGGTCGGATAGCATGGGAACACGGGACATCATTTCAATCCCCCCAGCTAGGGTACAACTCGCCTGGCCCGTATTGATTTTCATGGCGGCAATATTCACCGCATCCAGCCCCGAAGAGCAAAAGCGGTTGATGGTCATGCCTGGAATAGCATCTGGCCAACCCGCATAGAGCAATGAAGTCTTGGCAATATTGCCTCCCTGCTCACCCATCTGCGTAACACAGCCCAACACCAGATCTTCAACGCTGTTTTTATCCAAAGCAGTGCGCTGTTCCAATGCATCAAAGAGGCTTTTTAATAATTCAAAGGCGCTAATATCTGCCAGGCCACCATCGGATCGCGCTCGCCCTCGGGGAGTGCGAATAGCCTCATAGATTAGCGCTGGCTGCACTAGTTAACACCCAGTATCAGGCTGACACAGGTGGTAGTGCTGCCCCCCAAATTAAAAGTGGCCATATTTTCTGCGTTTTTAATCTGGTATGGCCCAGCGCGGCCAGTCACCTGGTTGGCGCAGTCCAGCAACATGCGAATACCTGTGGCACCCACAGGATGCCCCAGCCCGATCAGGCCGCCACTGGCATTGATGGGAAAATCTCCGTCCATGCTAATACGGCCCTCGGCAATCGCCTTCCAGCTCTCCCCGGGCGCGGTTAATCCAATATGGTCTATAGCCATATACTCTGTGATAGTAAAGCAGTCATGGGTTTCTAAACCGTCCAGATCTGTTACATCGGCAAAGCCTGCACGTCCCAGGGCATCGGTCATAATCTGTTTAACATGGGGAAATAGCATGGGGTTGCCGGCGCTCAGCGCCAGCTTGCTATCCAGACTAATTGGCGCAGAGCGGTGCCCCCAGCCTTTGATACGCGGAATATCCTCAAGCTTTAGACCGTTTTCGGCGGCATAGTCCCGGGCAGCTTTTTCGCTGGCCAGAAAGACACAGGCGGCACCATCGGTAATCTGCCCGCAGTCCATTTTGCGCACCCGACCCTCGATCACCGGGTTGTACTGGTCATCATCGGTGTAACTCTGGGGTTGAAACTGCCAGTTTCTCGACTGGGCATTGGGATTGCGACGGCCATTATCAAAATTAATTTTGGCGATGGTTTTTAAGTGGTCGCAATCAATACCATGGCGGGCATCATATTCATCAATAATTTGATTAAACATATAGGGCCACGGGAAATCGCAATGGGTCGCTTCCATACCTTTCCAGGTGGCGGCACCCAGATATTCGGCGCCCGTCCGACCGTCCACATTACGCATAAATTCTAGCCCCAGCACAGAGGCCAGGTCATAGTGGCCGGCTTCTATATCGCGCATGGCACTGAGCAGCGCAATGGAGCCTGAAGCACAGGCTGCTTCATGGCGACTGGTGGGTATAGAGGCCAACTCGGGATAGGCTTCGGCAAAAAAACCGCCAATTAATCCCTGACCGGTAAATAGGTCACCGACAAAATTGCCCACATGGCCCACTTCAATTTGCTCTGGGCTGATACCGGTTTTAGTTAGGGCGCTATCCAATGTCTCGCGGAACATATCGTAGATACTCAGCCCTTCCCGCGCCCAGTTGCGGGCAAAATCAGTTTGCGCGCCGCCCAACACATAAACAGATGCACTCATTATCCTATCTCCTTAATTCGTTGCTCCACCGCATCCTGCAACAGAAACCGCTGCACCTTGCCCAGCGGGTTGCGCGGCAAGGCAGTAAATAGCTCTAGGCGCTCGGGTAGCTTAAATTTGGCGATGCCCTGCCCACTCAGGTACTCAGCAATAAGCTCCAGGCTGGGGGGCTCAGTATCCGGTGCAACTACCACACAGGCACATATCTTTTCCCCCAGTCGCTCATCGGCGTAGGCACACACAGCCACCTCGGCTGAATTGGGCAAACCCTCCAGCAAAATATCGATTTCCATGGGCGAGATTTTCATACCGCCACGATTGATAATATCTTTGCAGCGACCGGCAATGCGATAAAAGTTGGGCGGCACTGCGCTATCTTTAGCTCCATCCGCAGTTCCATTCCCGGCACATAATTCCACCAGATCACCGGTGCGGAAAAAGCCATCCTCGGTAAATACTTCGGCATTGTCCGTGCCCAGATAGCCGTCAAACACCGTGGCACCGTCAAACAATAATTCGCCAACTTTACCGGCCTCGGTAATTTCTTCGCCAGTATCTACATCCACTACCTTGCTGCGGACAATGGCGTTGACCTCGGAATCCCAAGCCTCTATGCCAGCTCCAACCCGGGGAAACATGGTGGCGCGCTCTGTGGCATCGGCGGCATGCTGGGGGGTACAAAAAAGACTAATGCCCTCATTGGAGCCATAGAAGTTAATCACCTCTACACCATACTTCTGGCCAAAGGTCTCAATCATCCAAGGAGCCAGTGGTGCCGAGCCCGAGCCAATGGAGCGCAGCTCAGAAAAATTAAACTGATTCCACATTGCCTCATTTTTTGCCAGCTGATTTAGCACCGCAGGCGGGGCCACAGTAAAGGTTATTTTTTCCTCCTGCAGCTGGGTTAAAAACAAGCCCGGGTCCAGAGGGTGATGCAAAATAATACTGCAGCCCACTAACATGGATGGGTAGAGAAAAGCCCCCACCGAACCCATATTGACCATGGGGAAAATATTGAGAAAGCGATCACCCAACTTATAGTCTGCTGCCTCTACACAGCAACGGGAGGTGGCAAACCACATATTGTGACTGCGGGGCACGCCTTTGGGTGTGCCTGTTGTTCCCGAGGTCCAACAGATGGTTAAAATATCATCAGCGCTGACAGGATGGCTTGCCTCATAGTCTGCAAGCTGCTCTTGCACCTCGCTATAGCTAGTGGCATCAACACTGATCTCCGAGCCAAACACTAACAGTTGTGCAGTTTCCGGCAGATGCTGCCGGGCATTGGCGGCCAGAGGCAGGCCATTAAACTGCTCTATAGTTAGCATTGCCGAAGGATTAATGGTGGTGCAAATATGCTGTAACTCATGGGCGCCGTACTGCACAGCTGCAGGAGAAATAATGACCCCCAGCTTGCTGGCAGCCAAATAGGCCATCACCAGCTCGGCGATATTGGGCAGTTGTACCAAAATAGCATCGCCACTTTTTATCCCGGCCTGCAATAGCTGTGAGGCCAAATTATCGCTGGCATGATTAAGCTCTGCAAAGGATAGTCGGTAGGGTGCGTCTCCGGTAAGGTCTTCGCGGTTGGGTTGATCGGCCACCGCCAATAAATCCGGATGCTGCTGGGCATGTTGTCGCAGCATGCCATGGAGACTGAGATCGCCCCACCAGCCCCGCTCCCGATAGTCTGCAATACGCTGTGCAGATGATGTAATCATGATTCAACCCCCTTTACCGAAAGATATTCCTGTTCCAATTGATCGACAATGTCTTTAATAGACTGCTGTTGAGTAATGGAACCCACAGCCTGACCAGCAGCCCAAATATCGCGCCAGCGCTTTACATCACCGGCGGCTTCGAGAAAATTAATATCCCCTGCGGGGGGCATATTTTTCAGGTCATAGCCTGCATTGAGCAGGCTGTTTTTAAGCCAGTTGGCCTTAACCCCAGTCACTGAGTCTGAGGTGACAATATCTCCAGCGGACGCATCTACCACCATCTGCTTATAGTCATCAGCGGCCAGGCATTCATGGCTGGGAATAAATCTAGTGCCCATATACACATAATCAGCCCCAAGCACTTCCGCCGCATAAATAGCTCGGCCATTACTGACCGCACCCGACAGAATAATCTCGCCATCAAAAAACTGGCGCACCTCTTCCACAAAGGCAAAGGGTGAGATCTGCCCAGTATGGCCCCCAGCACCGGCGCAAATAAGGGCTAGACCATCCACACCCGTGGCCGCGGCACGGCGGGCAAATTCCACGCTGTTGACATCCGCGTAAATCTTGCCCCCATAGCCATGCACCGCCTCCACCGCCTCTTCCGGACTGCCCAGGGCGGTGATCACTAGTGGTGCTTGATATTTGACTGCCAACTCTAGATCGGCATGGCGGCGGGGGTTGGATCTGTGCATCACCAGATTAATCGCCCAGGGCGCTGCCCTGCTCGTACCTTTGAGAGCGCTGGTAATCTCAATCAGCCAGTCTTCGAGAATCTCAGGGGTGCGCGCATTGGGGCTGGGAAATGAACCCACAATCCCGGCGCGACAACTGGCGATCACCATCTCGGGGCCAGATAGTAGGAACAATGGTGCCTGAATAACAGGCAGACGCAGCTCGCTTAATGACATTGAGAAAACCCGCTTTGACAGCGTTATTATTTTTTATAGTTGCCTAGATATTAACCTGCTGCCAACCGGCTGGCAACCGAGTAGTTGCCCTGTAACCTATGAATCTCATATACTTGCATAATTAGACCTATAAAAATAACAGGCCGCGCGGCTAAACCCCAGGGGATCAGACCATGAGCAGCAGCACCTTTGAAGTCACCGAGAAATGTATTGGATCAGCGCCGCTGTTCGACAATACTCAAGACTGGATCTATGAGCTAGACAACCCCTATCTACACGGCGCCTATGCCCCCACCTCAGATGAAATTGAAGTTAGTGAACTGGAAGTAATCGGCGAGCTGCCGGAAGATCTGTTTGGCGCCTATTATCGCAATGGCCCAAATCCGGTGTTTAAACCGAAGAATCTCTACCATCCCTTCGACGGCGACGGCATGGTGCATGCGGTCTATATTCGCGATGGCAAAGCCTCCTATCGCAATAGCTATATCCATACCTATGCGCTGCAGCGCGAGCTGGCAGAAAACCAGGCAGTGTGGCCCGGCGTGATGGGGCCCTTTGATTTTTCCCTGCCAGACTCCCCGATCAAGGACACCGGCAATACTGATGTGATTCTGTTTAATGGCCAACTGCTACCCACCTGGTATAACGCAGGCATTCCCTACAGCATGAATCCGCTGACCTTGGAAAACAAGGGCGTGTTTGATCTAGAGGGCCGCACCAGACGCAAAATGTCAGCCCATAGCCATGTGGACTGGAACACAGGTGAACTACTATTTATGGATTATGGCGACGAGGCACCATTTATGACCTATGGTGTGGCCAACCCAGATGGCACTTTGCGCCAAGAGGTCGAGATTGAAATACCAGGCCCGCGCCTGCCCCATGATTTGGGCTTTACCACCAACTACACCATTCTCCATGATCTGCCGTTTTTCCATAATATTGATGTGCTGCGCAATCACAACATGCGCGTGCTGAAATTTCATCAGGATATACCGGCCCGCTTTGGCATAATCCCTCGCTACGGCCAGTCCAGTGATATCCGCTGGTTTGACTGCGAGCCCTGTTTTATTTTGCATGTATCCAACTGCTGGGAAGACGGCGACTGGATCACCATGGATGGCTGCCGCTCCACCAACCCCATGCCCAATGCTTCAAACGATGAGGGCGCGCTGTCCCATATGCTTGCCTATATGCGCTTAGAGGCCAATAACTACCGCTGGCGCTTTAATCTGGTCACCGGCGAGGTGCGTGAGGGTGATATCTGCGATATGAACACAGAGTTCAATAAAGTAAATCAGATTTACCAGGGTACCAAGGGCAAATATGCCTACCACCAGCGAATTCCCCTGCTCGAAGAAGGCGGCCACACCTTGCGCTTTAACGGCCTGGTTAAGTACAACAATGATACCGGCCAGTATGATGAGTGGAACTATGGCGAAGGCGTGTATGGCAGCGAAACGCCCTTTGCTCCGGTTAAAGGCGCCAACCGAGAGAGTGCCGAAGACCATGGCTATATTATGTCACTGGTGACCGATAGCAATGACTGGACCTCCCAGCTGCAAATATTTGATGCTCAGGATATTGGCCAGGGCCCTATAGCCAGAATCAAAATGCCCCAGCGCGTACCTCTGGGGTTTCACGCCTGGTGGAGCCGCGGCGAAGATCTCTGGAAATAACAGCGACGGGAAAAAAGTAATAGGAAGGGACTCGTTGAAAGCCAATATCAATAGCTTTAGTACCAGAGCCAGTTCAATCAATCGGGCCCTGGACCAGATAGGCGACAAATGGTGCCTGCTAATTCTGCAAGAGGTATTCTGGGGCGTAAATACCTTTACCGGCATGCTGATAGGCACCGGAGCCTCCAAAGGGGTGCTGACCGATCGCCTAAACTGGCTTCAGACAATCGACTGCCTGCGCAAAGACACCACCGCCCGCCATCCGGTTTATCATCTGACCAAAAAATCCATCGAACTCTACCAAAATGGCCTGATGGCGATGGTCTGGGAGCGCACTCACTTTAGCAGCCCTGCGCTGGATAGGGTCGAACTTATCCATAACCGCTGCGGCAAACCGTTTTGGCCGGTGATGCAATGCGGTCACTGCGATAAGACCGTCGATTCCCGAGATATTAGTTTTAAGCCAGGGCCAGGTGCAGGTACAGATCAGCGCGCAACCAAGACCCGCCGCCGCTCAGCCACAGCCGCCCAAAGCAGCAGCAAGACCGTCTACAATAACCTGATAAACCTGCTGGGCGACCGCTGGACCGCCAATCTGGTGGCCCTGGCTTTTCATGGTTTAAAACGCTTTGATGAGTTTAATCAGGAGTTGCCCGTAGCCACCAATATTCTTGCCGACCGATTAAAGCGACTGGTAAATGAGGGAGTGTTCTCTCAGCAGCCCTATCAGCAGAGTCCATTGCGCTACGAATATCAGCTCACTGATAAGGGCCGGGACCTATTCCCCTACTTTGTGACCCTTTTAAGCTGGGGCAATAAATACTGTGGCACGGAGGCCGGCGATCCCATGCTGCTGATGCACAAGCCCTGTGGCAACCCCATGCAAGCCAAGGTACGCTGCGATCAATGTTTTGAGGTGCTGGTGGCCACCGAAGTGCGTTTTAATTTGTAACCTCTGTTTAAGGGTACAGCGCCAATGTTCTTATCTACAGGTTTCTGCGATAATTCCAGCAACATTAAACAAGGTTAGGGGATAAAGGGTGCAGGCAATTAGAGTCTGGGAAGAGGTCGATTATGATCAGTTCCATGGGGAGATAATTCCTCTAAACCAGCCTGCCCATATCAAATCAATCGTAGGCCATTGGCCCGCGGTAAAAGCAGGGGCTCAGTCCCCCGAAGCTATAGTCGACTACCTGAAAAAGCACGACAGCGAAAAAGTCGTTTCAGCCCTGGTGGGCGACCCAGCTATTAAAGGCCGATTCTTTTATCAGCCAGATTTAAAGGCCTTAAACTTTCAAAAAGCTCAGGTGACTTTGGGCATTGGCCTGGACCGACTGCTCCGCATACAGCATGACCCCAACCCCCACGCCATCGCTCTACAGGCCA
>Ga0209833_1000704_pt1 | contig 23921 bp, 20 predicted proteins | sample COGITO_mtgs_1105_3_FD_184797 | JGI IMG/M metagenome (GOLD analysis project Ga0209833, IMG submission 184797) | Pelagic marine microbial communities from North Sea - COGITO_mtgs_110506 (SPAdes) (version 2) | ecosystem: Environmental > Aquatic > Marine > Epipelagic ... | reverse complement strand
TTGAAAATTAACTACAACGCACAAACGGCCGAAGGCAATCTCACCATTATCAGTTCTGAGCGAACCGTGCTCGTCAACGGCCAGCCTGTGCGGAGTAGCTGTAAACTCGTCGATGGCTCACTGATTAGAATCAGTTCTAACCAAGCCGTCCGGTGCAGGTTTAGTGAAGGCCTCTTAGACGAAGAGCGCGCCGTCATTCGCACGGTGGATGTCGAGAATCTCCATCATCGTTTTGGTAATGATAAGACCATTCTGGATAATGTATCCTTTTCTATCAAGCGGGGTGAAATGCTATGTATTATGGGGCCAAGTGGTAGTGGTAAAAGCACACTACTATCCGCTTTAGCAGGTCATCTCAAACCCAACCGTGGTATGGTTAGGCTCAATGGTGTCTCACTTTATGATCACCGCGTCAAACTTGCTCCCTTTATCGCGAGCATGCCTCAAGAGGAAGCACTCAATCCTCAGCTCACGGTAAGGCAGCACCTTATTCACGCCTGTACGATTAGGAGGCCTCACCTATCATCCGTTGAACACTCCAAACGTGTGGAGTCTATTCTTGCTGAACTTGCCCTGCAGCCACTAGCGAGACGACGCGTTGGCTCAGCAGATGACAAAACTCTCAGTGGAGGTGAGCGCAGCCGCCTCAACCTCGGCCTTGATCTTGGCAGTGCTGCAGAAATTTTCCTCTTTGATGAGCCCATATCGGGACTCTCCTCCAAAGACTCCGAGCATGTGACAGAAACCCTTCATTCCCTCTCTCGTGACAATATTGTGGTCGCCTCGATGCATCGTCCCGGTGCTCGTGTATTACGCATGTTTGACAAGGTTCTGATGCTTGATCAGGAAGGACGTATTGCGTTCTACGGCACCCCAACAGCCATGCACCAATATTTTCACGAGGCCTGTGGCGACCTTAACATCATGCCACCAGCGAGACTGAAAAACCATAACCTAAGAAACGCAGATGCCGATTTTGTCTTTGATGTATTAGAAACACCACTGCACGGAAGGGCTAGTCGAGAGAGCGGAGGCGTACGGCGCTTCCCCTCGACCTTCTGGCAAGAGCGATTTGAAGGCAGCCAACTTATCGATGAGGTCAGCAAAGGAGAAAGCCCCGACCAAAGCAAGCTGGGTGCTGTCATGCTCAATGATGATCAAATGGCAGTGCCAACGCGCACGCGCAGACAACGAAGTGCCGAGTGGCTACGTTTGTTCCGCACCCACCTGCATCGATCGCTGATTTCAAAATTTAGAAATCGAGGCACGATTTACAGTATCCTGTTAGAGTCGCCTTTGCTCGCACTACTCATTGGCGCCACCTTACGCGCTTCGCCTGATGGCCCCTATGAGTTCAACAGCGCTCTTCACTTACCCGTCTACTTGTTTCTCACCGCCACAATTGGCATGTTTTTGGGCCTTACCAACAGCGCGACTGAAATTTTACGTGACTCCCCCTTATTAAGACGGGAACGCAATTGCCGACCGGGGACTTTTTTATATGTCAGTGCGAAGTTTATATCCCTCTCTCTTCCCGCTCTTCTTCAATGCGGAATCTACACATGGCTAGGCCATAGCATGCTCGATATTCACGGCATGTTTTTAATGCATTGGGGCTGGATGACCTTGATCGCTCTCTGCGGCACGGCCATGGCATTAACCATATCATCTATCGTTACCACCGAGCGAGCCGCCCTGAGCTCGGTGCCCTTGTTACTCGTTCCACAAATCCTACTTGCGGGCGCACTGGTTTCTTTTGAGGAAATGAACCGCGGTTTATTCCACGGTGCCGATGAAGGGCGAGGGCAAGGAGCAGAACCCATTCCCGCACGCGTCATGCCATTGCGTTACGCTTACGAGGGCATGATGGTCACTCAAGCTACAGAAAATCTGTTTGAAAAACAACGGCGCAAGATCCAAGCAGACATTGACCCACTGAAGCAGCGCACCAATAACCGCCTGGCGGGCATGGAAGACCAAGGGCTCAAGCCCAAGGAAAGCGAACGACTCAAGATTCTCACTGAGGCCCTAACACGGCTAATGGCATCTGAGGCTATCACTGCACGTGAATCATTAGCCCTCTCAAGGTCGATTACCCACGCAGGACGACACAAAAACCTAGAGACTCTATTAGCAATTCCTCCCTATCCGGAGGATGTTAATATTACTACCAAGCCAGCTAGAGATTTCTTTGTGAATACCCGCACTGACCTACTAGTGACCAAGGGCGAGATTGATCGCTTGGATTATCGTAAAAGTAAAAATAGGAATATTTTCCTCGCAGAACACAAGTACTGGCTGGGTGTTGAATCAAAAACAACGCACGCCTGCTTATTGGTATTGGTCGGCTGTATCGCGCTGTGCCTAGGCCTAACAGCTTTCTTTCTTCAGCTGCGCAGCCAGAGAGTCCGCTAGGTAACAGCTAAACAAGAAGCGGGGTAACGACAGGGAAAGCAGCCGCCGTAACAATCGTTCGTTACTCACTTGCAACGGCAAGATTCTGAATGGCCTCTCGATACGTGAGAAGCTCATCGCTAGGCTGAATCTTTAATGCTTTATCAAGATGATCAATGGCCTTGTCATAACGCCTTGTGCTGACACACACTTTCGCCAACTCAAGGTTTGCACTGTATTCATGACCCTGCACACGCACTGCTTGCTCAAGCAACATCACCGCCTCTTGATGCCTTTGCTCTTTGGCACGATAGCGAGCCAACAAAATAAGTGAGTTAGCACTTAGAGGGTCCCGCTTGATAATTGACTCAAGAACTTTTGCTCCACGCTCAGGATGATCCTCTGACTCAATATCAATAAAGGCCAAGAGATACTCACGCTTCTGTTCGAGTTTGTCATCACTGGCATCAGGATAGGCTTTCTGCATCGCGGTTGCGAAGTCCCGTGCAAGTGACCAATCTCGAGTGATGGAGGCAAACTCAAGTAAATTGATAACAGAGCCATAGGCTGCTTTTTGCTCCATCTCCAGCGCCGCCATCATCACCGGACGCGCCAGGTGACTACTGCCCGAACGCAAGTGAAGATTAGCTAATAAAAGGTGGTTTTCGGCATCAAGTTTGCCAAGGCGACGAACGAGATCCAAATTAGTAATCGTTTCATCGGGCCGATTCATCGCCAGATAAACGGAGGCCTGAAGAAGATAGTAAGATGTCTCTGCAGGTCTGGCTACAATCACCTCGTCGAGTAATGATAAAGCTTCTTCATGACGCTTGAGCTGCTCCAAACACTGAGCCGTGCCTGCCTTCCAATCAACCGCTTGAGGCTGGGTCAGCTGAGCTAGCTGAAAGGCTTGTAAAGCTGAGGCGTATTGCCCCGCTTGCATTCTTCCAAAAGCAAGTTGGCCAAAGGTGGCTGCATCATGATCACCAAGACGAATAGATTCTTCGAGTGCTGGAAGTGCTTTGTCCCAGCTACTCTGGCGCACATAGACAAAGCCAAGATTGCGATGCGCACGTCGGAAGCTAGGGAATAACTTCAAAGCCTGCAGATAAGATTGCTCGGCAGATTCTAACTCACCCAATTCAAATTGAATATTTCCTGCGTTGAAAGCAATCGCAGCAGATGATTTAGCCAGTTCATTACCCGTCAGCATTGCCAACGCATCCTCCCTTTTTCCCTCTGCCATCAGCGGCTGAATCGAGACCAACAAACTGCGCTGCTCGCTTGTCACCGATGGCTCAATGCGTGCATTAATGCGGTAGGAACCATTAAAGGATTTGAGAAAAGCCTCATCCTGCCAGTAGTCCTTACTCAAAGCTAAGGGCTCTGCAGCACTAAGGCTTATGCAGCTTAATAAAAAACAACTGATCACTGAATAATTCATTTCTTGATAGTAATGGGCCAGGTCATGATCGCCTTAACGGCTTTGCCTTGGCGGGTTGGTGGAGTAAATCGTGAGCCACTGGCAATGCGTTGCGCTAATGGGATGAGCTCGTCATGGGTGGAAGAGACCACAGAAATAAACTCACTGCGGCCCGTTGCCAGGATGGCAACACGAACAACAACACGTCCACTACTAGCATCTTTAATGCTCCGCGGGAAAACCACCGACGGATTACGAAGCAAGCGTGGTTGTTGGTCTAGCTCTCCGAGCGAATACTCGGATTTTGTTTTTGGCAAAGACAAGCTCACTGGCGCCTGTTGCGATGATTCTACTGCCGGCTTGGCAACCTTAGGACGGGCAACTTCTACAAGCTCTAGTAAAGGTGAAGGCGGCTGATCGGTGAAAAATGTATCTATACTGAGTCGCGGATCGACTCTCTGCGTACTGACTAGCAGTGCCGGCTGACTCATGTCTAAAGCAGGTCGTAAATCCACCAAGGCTGGCGGCGGAGGTGGAGGCATATCCTCTGGGACAAGCTGCTCTTCGGGAGCTGATGGGGGCTCGGGCAGTGAGACGGTTTCTATTTCACGGATTTCAAACTCGTGATCAACAGGCGTCAACACCATCAGCCTGGTAGCCACAAGCATGGCTAGCAATACAGCCGTTACAGCAATGCCGAGGATGATAGATTTGAGAGCCATGAGTGGGTATTACTCTGTTCTGAGAGTTTATTGGGAGGTCGCTAGATTGACCGATTGAGCGCCGGCAAGTTTTGCCGCATCGATAACTTTGACAATGGTGCCGTGATTGGCAGCAGCATCACCCTGAATGATCACTGGAGTAGTCCCATCATTTTCCAGCATCGCCGCTACCACACTGCGCACACCGTCAACACCAATGCTACGGCCACCCTGATAGACTTGTCCACTGGCCGTCACGGCCAAAAGGATCGCTTGTTTTTCAAGACTCTCGGCCGAAGCTGCTCGGGGCTTGTTTACATCCACTCCGGTTTCTTCGATAAAAACGGTCGTAACGATAAAGAAAATAAGCAGAATAAATACCACGTCAATCAGCGGTGAGATATTGATCTCAGAGCTGGCATTTTCATTGCCGGTAAAATGTCTAAAGCGGCGCATGGTTTAAGCTGTCGGCGTTGAAAAGTGATGATCTGCCACTATTACCTCGTGCAGTTTTTGCTGCAGCATTGTCTGGGCGGTTTCGGTTTGGTTGCGCAACATTGCGAGCAGAAAAGCAGCAGGAATAGCAAGCAACAGCCCCGCCTGTGTTGTAATTAATGCCTCCGAGATACCCATGGATATTTTATCAATGGGCGTCGCCGCACTGCTCGCAGCTAGGCCCGAAAAAGTAACCAGCATGCCAGATACAGTGCCTAACAAACCTGTAAGTGGGGCTGCTCCCGCAAGAACTCCAATAAAGGGAATGCGGCGTTCAACCCAAGCAAGCCGCTCGAGCTCAAAGGCCGCAAATTGACGGGAAGTCTGACGTTTGTCTCCTCCGACAACATGATAATCAGCAAGCTCAGATTTCACCTTGCGTAAACCAAGCCAGGTGGAAGCAAGAATCGTATAGAGACCAATGCCAAGGATGATGAGGGCCCAGAGAATGGGGCCCCCTTGATTGAGAACTTGCTGGAATTCGCTAAACACGATGGGCTAACTTAGGTTTGATGGTCCTTGTTGCGCAGGCCGTTGACAAAGGTCAGGCCAAGCTTTTCCGTATTCTGAAAAATGCCTTGGCAGCGGCGCGAAAGTAACGCGTGGATAATAAGAGCCGGAATCGCAACGATGAGTCCAAATAGAGTAGTCACCAAAGCCTCGGAAATACCACCGGCAAGCGGCTTAGCATCACCCGTCCCTGAGATCGTGATCACATTAAAGGTGCGAATCATGCCGGAAACTGTTCCAAGTAGTCCCAGTAGTGGTGCGGTAGCAGCGGTGATCGCAATAAACGGCAGCCAGCTTTGGAGTTTGTTTTGAACACCGATGAGTTGTTCGTAGAGGACTTCCTCGACCACATCTGGGCCGGCTTTGGCATACGTTAAGCAGCGCTGCATGACAGCGGCAACCGGATGGGATGCTCTTTGTGCTAGGCTAGCTGCTTTTTGCTCATCACCCTCACGAACAGCGGCAAGAATACCCGCAATCCATTCTGATTGTGGGGTGAAAATTCGGATAATCTGGATAAATTTAACCACCCCGCAGAGGGTCGAAAAAAGAGCAATCCCGAGGATCGGCCAAATCCAAAATCCTCCCTTACGGAAGATATCGAGCTTATCGTTTTCAAGTGTAGCGAGAGCAAGTGCCTTGCCACCGGTCACATCAATATCAAGTTCAGCTGAGCCGCCGGCAACAAGCGTCTTGATGGCTCCGCGTGAGCCGGGAAGCACCCTAGGACTCCTTAACCCCCTCTCTCTGACCACAGCGCCTGCAAGGGTATCGTCATCTGCAATAAACCAAGCAAGAGGACCGGCTAAGGCAAAGCTACCTTGTTTGAGCTCTCCGTCCGGAGCTACTGCCTCCCCCTTTACCACATATCCACCCATGAGCTGTTCGAGCCGATCAATGCCGGTCTCAATTACAGCAAGACGAGATTGAAGCGTCTCAGCTGGCAGGCTCCCTTGCTCACGCAAAGCTTCAAGAGCAGCGCCATGAAGCACCCGCTCACTGGGCAAAAGAAAGATTTCAAGTTTCAGACCATAGTCACGAAGCTGACCGGTGATATATTCATGATCCTGCTGATAAAGGTATTGTTTTTTCTCCAACTCCTTAAGCAGCTCATCACGATCTGATTTGGCCATGCGCGCAATTCTGACCTTGCGCCGCTTCTCAACAAGATCACTACGTGTTGTCTGAAAAGCTTGGCCCAGAGCTGGCTTTTCGGCCGCTATGAGTTCGCGCTGTTTGGTGAGGCGACCTATTGATCCTTCCAGGTCCCGCTGAATAGACTCAAGGTCCTGAGCCATCGAAGACAATAGCGTGCCCAACAAGATGACCCATATAGTTACAATCATTTTCATCGTTTATTCTCCGGCCTCCCCTGTTTGTAGTTGAACCGGCAGTTCTACCAGCTGTGGCTGTGCCGATTTTTTATGCACAGCGATCGTCCTGCGCACTTGATCCGCAATGTCTCCATCTTCGGTCCATAACCAGCCACCTATTTCACCTGTGGCGGCTGTGGCAGCTGGCATCCCTGTGCCGGCCAGAGGGCCAACATCGGCGGCATAGTAGGCACGGCAGAGGCCAAGATAGAGCACACTGACGGTGATCTTTTTCCCGTTGGCAAGGGTGCGTGTTTCTTCGGCAAGTGTTAGTGTGCGGTTAAAGCTCCCCGCTGCATTTAAAATGGCAATGATCGACTTGAGAACTTCTCGGGATTTATCAAGAGCCTCCGGCGAGCTGATCAAATCAATGTCAGAACTTAATTCCTCGACCAAAGGCGCGGGGAAACGCCCAACCAACTTTTGCATGCGGGGAACAAGGCTTGCCATTGAGGACCTCAGTATCTGCTTAGCCTCGCGGTATTGAGCGAGGCCACTTTCTAATTTTTCTTTATTCTCATCAATGAGATCGGCCGAGCTTCCTGCTAAGTTTAACTCCTCGTTGAGCAACTTGAGCTCTTGTTGATAGATCTCAAGCAGGTCCTGCATTTGCTGTTTTTCAACCTGCCAAGTTGTTTTTTCTTCGCTAATGATGCGCTCCGTTTGAACCCACTGGCGGATCAACTCGCGAGAGTTCGAAGGATTCACCTCCTGCTCAGCCTTATTGTTCTGTTCCTGAGCATGACATGTGATCACTGCAAGTAGTGTCATCCCTATCGTGGAACTGTAAAATCGTATCATGTTATGATATGGTGTGGTATGGTATGGTATGATGTAGCTGACTTATCGTCTTCAGCAAGTATTCAAGTCGATTGAGCCGGCATTATCGCTCACTGAGAATAAGCTTAGAATTCGATTTCGAATCCGCCATAGATGTGGCGGCCACGGCCATTACGTGGCCCTTCAGGAATCCTGGAGACGATATTTTCCTCATCTAGAATATTGTAAATGCCTCCAATAAGTTTCCAGTTATCATTGATTTGATACCAAGCAGACAGGTCAAATTGCAGGGCATCATCAATCTTACCCTCGCGAGCAGAAGTTACTGGCTTATCGTAGTTTCCAGCAGTGCCATACATGGAGCTCGTCCAGGTAACGTCGAGGTTCGCTCCCCATTTAGTCATATCAATGCCTATGCCTGCGGCAAGCTTCCACTCTGGGATGTAGGGAATATCATTACCAGACTCATCACCCCCTTGAAAATCTGTGAAAATATTGCTATCATCAGTCTCTAAATTGCTTTTCAAAGTCGCCTGTGTCCAGGTGGCACTGAGATACATAGGGAGGCGGTAAGCCTTACCATCCTCGGATGCCGGATCCCAGCTTAGCATAGCCTCAATACCATAAACTTCGGCGGCACCTCCATTGGCAGGATCACCAGTCGCGGTGCCTGTGGCCGGAGCGAGCAGATTATCAAAGTCAGTGAAAAAACCGACTAATTCAAAACTGCGGTAAGCTTGTTCATCGATGTGACGCCAGCCCAACTCATAAGAAATGGAGGTCTCTTCGTCGGTCTGTTTAGCAGCATCGGGCTCGGTATAACCTTTAGGACTTGGGGTCGAAATACCGCGAAACACACCACCAAAAAGTCGGCTGGCCTCGTTGAGCTCGTAGGTAAAACCCATGCCCCCTGCCATGACATTCAAATCATCGCTGCGGGATATATCGTTATTATAGTCCTCAAAATCAAACTCAAGATGCTCAAAACGGATACCAGGACGCAGTGTCCACTTGCCGGTTTTGATCTCGTCTTCGATAAACAAGGCTGTAGCCACTGTTTCTTGCCTACGGTTAGAATCATCTCCAGGGGTGCCCGACGTGGTAAGATTAAAGTCTCCGGCCCCATCCGAAGTGTAGTTATCTACCCACTGAAAACGACGCATGCGGTCCTTGTGCACCCGCAGGCCAGCGGTCAAGCTGTGATCAATGGCCCCCAGACTGAAGTCGTAGGTTCCAGCAAATTGACCGCCATAGCTGTAATAATCACGGTTGTTTGCTTTGACGTCGATGATGTCGCCTGCGTTGAGCCCTCGTAGTGAATCCACCTTGTCGGAATCAAGTAATGCCGTGTGCAAGCTGCTACCACCTACCTTATTAAGCTTATACCAGTTACGGTTGAAACGATTGTAATAACCAGCTGCTTCCAATTTTAAATCACTAGTAGGCTCAGCAGTGTACTTTAAATAAGTGCGATACTGAAACGCATCGATGTTGTCATACTTAGTCGCCGCATAACGATCGTAGGGATTACTACGAACATCCGCCTCAGACAAGCCGAGGTAGCTTTCATTGGCGTCAAAATCGGTGGATCCAAATTTAAAATCAAAGCGCTGTTTTAATGCGGTATCAGGCTCCCAAAATAGTTTCAGCATCGGCTCGATGCGCTGAAATCCAGTATCCCTATCTCCATGCCCTTGAATGCTACGGAAGCCATCACTGCTCTGATAATAGAATTCTAAGAGATATCCAAAGCGACCATTCTCTGTATCTACTGCATTACCGTAGTGAGCGTGGCCTGTGAAACTATTGTCGGAGCCGTAGGTAAACTTGCTGTAGAATGATTCCTGCTCGGGAACTGGCGTAGAGACATAATTGATCACCCCGCCGGTGGTGTGAGGGCCATACTTAACTTGACTAGAGCCTTTGAGGATTTCAAACGCACTCATTCTGCCAGCATTTGGAGAGTAATAAGCCCCGGGAGAAGAATAAGGCGCGGGAGCCATCAGAATGCCATCTTCCATAATTGTGGTCTTCTCGCTGCGTGTGCCTAAGTTACCTCGGATGGATAAATTGGGGAACAAGCCAAAGCCGTCTTCCTCACGCGTGTAGACACCGGGCACCTTAGCTAACAGTCGGTTGATATTGGTATAATTCTGCTGCTCGATATCTTCCTTACCCAAATAAGCTGCAGAGCCCACGAGCTCAAAGGCGCGGTCTTTGCCACCGACGACCGTCAAGGGAGACAACTCACCATCATGTTGGGCAGATGATGGCACTACTAAGATGGCACCAAACCCAGCTGCTAGGGGCAAGGTAAGCATGGCTTTTCTAAATGATGGGTCCTTTGGGAACAGGATTCGCGGAAACAGGATTCGGATGTTCATTGCTTGAAGACTTATTGGAAGGGGAATAAATGCCAATGAGATGGCGGCTTGCGGGCTTCTTATTGCGAATGAATCTCATTAACAATAAAAATCTACATGAAATCCAATTTTTTTACCTTGCTGGAATCCTTAGTCTGACCGCTATTTGTGCCAACATGTTTGCACCCAGATGGAAAAAGGAAGCCAAGCTGCTCAATAAGGCGGCCAAAAAATTTCTTCATTACAAGCGCGACCTGCTCGATGACCAACAGATCGCAGAGATCAAATCGCGCTGCCAAGACCTTCAGGCCGCAACCAAGCAGGGGGACAAGGACAAATGTGACGAGGCCTCAAAACAGCTCCATGCAACCTGCGAAAACGCATTACCCCGACAGCAGAGACAGGGGTGGATTGAGGAAAATCTCGAGGTTATCTTTGTCGCTGTCGTCATCGCACTCGGACTGCGTGCTTATGTGGTTCAGCCCTTCCGTATTCCAACTGGCTCGATGCAACCTACCTTGAATGGCATTGTGGCTACCTCAGTACCCTCAGCAGACCAGTTTCCCAATATTGCCAGTAGAACCTTACAACGGGTAACTCGTGGACGGAAATATGTGGACCTTGTTCTCGAGCAAGACAAGCGCCTCCGCTCGGAAAACCCAGTGATTGAACAACCCTACTTTCACTTTTTTACCCACACCTACATCTATTTTGATGACGGTACCAAGCTCACCTTCCCGGGGCCAAAGTCTGCGCTGATGAACCGCAATGGCATGGGTTTTGGCAGCCTCTGCGGCTATCCCACTGCAGACATGAGCCAACAAGAAAAAGACCAATACCGACTTGCGATGCTTGGCACATCAGCCTCAAACATATCCTTGGAAGGTTCCCGAAACCGCACCATCGCCTACACAAAGCCGGAGCTGGCCGCGGGTACTGTCATTGCTAGAGGCTATATTGATACTGGCGACTTAATTCTTGTGGATAAAATATCCTACAACTTCCGCCGCCCTGACCGTGGAGAGGTTTTTGTTTTTGACACACGGGACATCAAAAAAATCCACTCTGAAGCCGCTAAAAATGGCGGGGCTGCTGGATCTCATTATATCAAGAGGCTTGCCGGTGTGCCGGGTGATAAACTACAAATCAAGCAGTCTGATTTATATGTTAATGGCGAAAAAGCCCAGGAACGCGGCATTGTCCGTGTGATGAGCCAACAAGATGGTTACCAAGGCTACGAGCCCTCTTATCGGCTTCAAGGAGGCAAGATATTCAAAGCCAGAAAATCTAATATGCCCGGCATGAACGAATACATCGCGCTTGGCGACAATAGCTACAACTCATCTGATTCACGCTTCTTTGGCACGGTAAAGGAATTCAACGTCATCGGTCCAGCCGCCTTTGTTCTGTGGCCTTTTAGTAGCGGACACTGGGGCGTCATTAAATAGTGTTGCTTACACACCTTATATTCACTTTGATGGGTTCGTCCTGTCTACTCTGCTTTTCACTTTGCTTTTGCCCTTTTTTTATCCCTGATGTCCTCCGCCCAACAAATCACCCGTAAAGCAAAGTCTAATCTAGCATTTGCGCTCTCTTGTTTGCCCAAACAACGCAAGAGCGATATGGTTATTTTCTATGCTTTTTGCAGAGTCATTGATGATCTAGCTGATGACCTTGATACCCCTTACAACGAGAGAGCGCTGGGACTCACTCAATGGCGAGAAGGTGTTGAAAACGGCTTTGATCATCCCGATGAGCTGCAAAGCGATGTCATGCATATCATCGAGCGCTACTCGATTCCAAAGCAACCATTCCTAGATCTTATAGACGGCTGCAAATCCGATCTCGACCCACAGCATTTCAATACCTGGCAAGACCTCGAGAGATACACTTACCAAGTCGCCAGCTGTGTCGGTTTGATTTCGATTCGGATTTTTGGCTGCACGCATCCAGATTCCGAAAAATACGCAACAGCCCTGGGTCACGCACTTCAACTCACCAATATTCTCCGAGATATCGAGGAAGACTTACGCAATGGTGACCGCATTTATTTGCCTAAAGATGACTTCTCCCGTTTTCAATACAGCGAGGAGGAATTAAAAGAGCATATTCACAATCAACACTTTGTGGATATGATGAATGCACATGCTGACCGTGCGGAGGCATTTTACCAAGAAGCGATTGGCTATTTGCGGGATGAAGATGCCAAAGCCCTGCGAGCGGCTGAAGCAATGCGTAAGATTTATCACACCCTACTCATCAAGATGAGATCTGACAAATTTCATGTCTTCAGTCAGCGCTACTCCCTCTCGAAGGCCAAAAAAACAAGCATTCTGATCTCTAGCCTATTAGGTAAGTGACCATGCTATTGGTCACATTTCTTAGTAGCCAGATAGTTGTTACGCAGTATATTTGGTGCAACAGATTTTTCTCTAAAAACTCAGGCTGCCTCTGGCCTCCTTCATGGCTTAGCGGCTCACCACAAAATATTTCACCAACTATCTTTGAATGAAAACTCAGTACATCATCATTGTCACCCTGACAGCAGTGCTCGCCTCCTGTACGCCCTATCCTGAGACCAGCAATGGCGGCAGAAATCGCTGGTATTCAGATTTTACGGAGCCTGCACAAGAGCAGAAGCAATACAGAAAAATTCCCGTCGGGCATCCAGACCCACAAGGCAGAGGTAATATGGTAGTCAGTCCTTTCCGCCCCTATAATATCATCGACGTCACTGGCTACAGTCGTGGAGATATTGTTGGAGACCCTTCCACGGCACTCATCAACTCGAGAACAGGTAAGCGTGATCCAAAGACAGCGAAAACCTTTCGCATTCCATAAGTTCGCATTCCGTAAGTTAACATTCATGGAGTCACTTTTCCCAGATTCTTCTGACTCGGAAGTCACCCTATCCGAGCCCTCAGACTCCGTCAGCGACGCGCCTCTGGCTGCACGAATGCGCCCTACAGCACTCACAGAGGTCGTAGGACAGCAACATATTCTCGCTGAGGGCAATCTATTACGGCGAGCGATTGAGGCCGACCGTTTCTCCTCTCTTATTTTCTACGGCCCACCCGGCACGGGCAAGACAACCCTTGCTACGGTGATTGCCAACTCCACCGACAGTCGCTTTGAGATGCTCAACGGGGTGGAATCAAATGTCGCTGAAATACGAGATAAAATTTCTCAGGCTCAGAAGTGGCGACAACTGCGTGAGCAGACAACGATCTTATTTATTGATGAGATTCATCGCTTCAACAAAGCCCAGCAAGACGTGCTGCTCCCGCATGTTGAGCGCGGCACCATTCGCTTCATTGGAGCGACGACTCATAATCCCTATTTTTATGTCAATTCTCCACTAGTATCACGGTCACAAATTTTCCAACTGGAGCCAATTTCAAGTCCTGACCTCATTACCTTAATGAACGTTGCTCTGACTGACTCAAAGCGAGGCCTAGGGGCCATGAATATTACGGCGGATGACAATGCCTTGGCCCACATCGCCGCAAAAAGTGACGGAGATGCCCGCCGAGCGCTGACCGCTTTAGAGCTCGCTGCTTTGACCACACCTGAAAATGATGACCATCATCGAATTCACATCAGCTTAGAGGTCGCAGAAGAGTCGATCCAACAAAAGGCGATTGTCTATGATGCTGACGGTGATCAACACTACGATACAACATCAGCATTCATCAAATCAATCAGAGGCTCTGATCCTGACGCTGCTCTTTATTGGCTCGCGAAGATGCTCACCGCCGGTGAAGACCCTCGATTTATTGCACGCAGGCTAGTCATTTCTGCAAGCGAAGACATAGGATTAGCTGACTCGAATGCCCTGCGAGTCGCCATGGATGCTCAGCAAGCTTATGAATTTATTGGTATGCCCGAGGGGCGCATCCCTCTTGCTCATGCTACCGTCTACCTTGCCACTGCGCCCAAATCAAACAGCGCCTATAGCGCGCTTGGAGATGCCATCAAGGACGTTAAAGAAGGCCGAACCTTGGCCGTTCCTGAGCACCTAAGAACAAAAACGCGCAGAAAACTGGCGCAAGACTCCGGCACCAGCGAGGAAGCTCTGCAGTACCACTATTCGCACGATTACGAAGGGAACTACACTCCACAGGCTTATCTTCCAGATGGACGCAGTTATTATTTTCCCACAGAAAACGGACTAGAAAAACGCATCAAGGAACGCCTCGCATACTGGCAAGGCTTATTTGATAAGTCCCAGAGTTGATTCTATTCTGGAGCTATCAGGCCCTATTGAGCAGGCTTCTGCTTGCCTGTTTTTATAAGTTCCCTGGTTTGATTCATGATCATTTTATCGCCAAGGTAGTATTTCTTATCCTCTTTGACAAAACCAGTTCCCGGCGCAAACCAATATCCACGTTTGAGCTCTAGCCCACCATTCATTCCTGTGACTTGTATGTGCAGCGCTTTGAAGTTACCCGCTTCAGTTTCCAAATCCTCCCATCCTATCGCTCTGAACCACCTGGTCATGCGCATCTTTTTACCCCCTATCGATTGATCCATCACAACGGGAAAAGCCTCTCCACCCTTCCAGCCAGACTCAATGATAGGGATAGGCTTGCTCAGGCTGATGACTCTCTTGGGGTTTTTCCCCTCCTGCTTGGATCCGAGCGCTTTCACCGCATTCTTTTCAATCAGCATGTATTGAATTTCCTCAAGCTGTTCGCCATTGGAGAAATAGAAAGCGTGGGCTTTAGGGCCATCCTCGGAGAGAGGTAAAAAACCGCGGTATACAGCAGTCTGTTCATACGTTGCACGGACTTTTCCCTCTAGCTCCTCGATTTTTTGCCCCGGAATCCCAGAGGGAAGTGTGGTGCTTTTAGCCACCTCCACAGAGACTTTATAAGTCCATGAGTCCCCAACTGATGGACTCCACAGTCGTTCTTGATGATCAGCCACTTCATCTTCGGCATAAGCCAAAGTCATAAAACAACATAGCAGCGAGGTTAAAAACAGGCTCTTACACATGACCCAAAATCTACTAACATCAGGACTTAACTCAAGACTAAAGGGATTGCGCAATGCGAACAGCCTCTACCGCCCCTTTGACATCATGCACGCGATGAATGCTGATGCCACTCTTGAAAGCTAAAGCTGTCATAATAGCTGTGGCACGGTCTCTCTGCAAAGGGTCTTCCTCACCCGTTAGTTTGCCAATGACCGATTTGCGTGATACGCCAAGAAGAATAGGCCTGCTCTTTTGTAAAGCGCCAAGACTCCTCAACAGCTCCAAATTATGCTCATAGGATTTGCCGAAACCAATACCAGGATCGAGGCAGATGAAATCTGGATTCATGCCAGATGCTTCAAGGCTTAGCAGCCGTTCAGCAAAAAACGCATTGATGGCTGACACCACTCCCCCCTGCTCATCGTAACAAGGGTTTTGCTGCATTGTACGCGGCTCACCCTGCATGTGCATGACGCAGACACCAACACCAGCATCGGAACATAGCCTTACCATTTTAGCATCCCTCATTCCCGTTACATCATTAACGATGTCAGCTCCTGCCTCGATGGCCGCCTCAGCAACCACTGCCTTCGAGGTATCAATAGAAATCAATATATCAGATTCATCTCGCAGCGCCTTGATGATGGGCACGGTCCTCTCAATTTCCTCAGCAACATCGATCGCACGAGCCCCAGGGCGTGTGGATTCACCACCAATATCAATAATCTGCGCTCCTTGTTCGACCATCCGCATGGCTCCGCTCAGTGCCTGATGAGTTAAGGAATATCTACCTCCATCTGAGAATGAGTCAGGTGTAGCATTCAAAATGCCCATGACAATTCCGCCCTGGTTGAGGTCTAATGTCTGACGACGTGTTTTCCAGATCATGATCTTATGGCTTGGAATATCATATCTACGGCGGTAGCTTCATATCTGGCACGTATGAATACAATCTTTAAAAAAGGGCCCATGGCTGCCAACCCCGCAGCCACCTCAATCATCCTGCTGATTGCATCACTGATGGTAATCAGCAGCTTAAATGGGGCTGTACCTGATCTAGCTGGTGTGGATGCGCCCAAAAACAGTGTGCGCATCATGCACAATGAAGATGGCACATATACCGAATTCCGCCGCAGCCCAGATGAGCGGATAATCGAACGACGCACCTATGGTGACCGTCCTGGCGGCGGCGGGGACAGGGTCTTACATATGCTCATCGTCTATCGTAAAGATGCCTACGGTAAGCTTCGTAGTGGCATTGTCTATGACGGTGCAGGAGCCAAGTTATACCGCATTGTTTACGGCTACCATAAGCGAGATGGAAACCTAGTAGCGGAGGACATGTTTGATGCCAGAGTCAAAAGGACAAAAACATTAACTGACCCTGTAACCAAAAAGCCGTTCGAACAGGAATACCCAGTGAGATATCTAAGATACCGCTACGATGCTCAAGGACGACAAATGAAACCAATTGTCATTTGCCTGCCTGCAGGAAAAAGAGCGGAGGAACTCTTTGGCAAGGAGGGGTCTAGTCATGCCGACCCATGGGAAAAGCCCAACAGAAGGACAGCTAACCCCAACGCACGGCCCCTGCGGTAACCGCTACGAGCGGTGCTTAACTACCGGCCCAAATACTTGGTCAGGGCTCGTCTACAGCTGCAGGCTCACGCTTGTTCAGGTAAGCGGGGAATTCTTTTTCTAAGGTGTTGAGATAGTGCTCAGCCTCCTCTTGATCTCCTTTTTTCATCAAGGCATCGTAAGATTTATAAAGCGCATCAGCCCTGAGCTCTTTATCATCAACGAACAGCTGAACCACTACGACATAGTATGCTGCAGCTGCAGCAAAATCATTTGTGTTGTAGGCAATATCTCCAAGAATCATACGCAACTCAGCATTCACCATACCTTTGGGCCTCAGCTCAAGCCCTTCACCGGCACTCTTTTTTGCTTCCTCGAGATTTTCCAACCCTAGATAGGCTTCGGCTCTGTCTAACAAGGATTCAGCTTTCCAAAAGGGCTGCTCAACCACATCGAGAAAGTTAGTAGTAGCAACAATAGCCTCTTCATACTTACCTGCGCTAACACAAGCCTTGCCCAGCATTTTCCAAAAGGCTTGGGGTGTTGAACGCGGATCATCGAGGCTTACCCCTTGAGTGAGGTATCGCTGACTGGCCTTCATCTCACCGGCGTTAAAACACTGCACGCCCAGCCACCGAAAAATAGATGCCGGTATCTTATCCTGATGGCCCAGCTCAGTGAGCGTATCGATCTCTTTCTGCAGTCTGTTTTTATCCTTCATTGCGTAGGCACTGTAAATGACGAGCATGCCACTACGCTGAGCATAGTTCGCTTGGTCGAGGCGGCATGCATTCTCCAATGCGGTGATAGCCTCTGGGTATCTTTTGATCTGATAATTACCCCAACCGATCCAGTAATGAGTATTTGCAGCAGTATCTTGACCAAGATCAGGGAAGCCCATGAGCAACTCCTCATATCGGCGAATCATATCTGCGTAATCCTTATCCTCTTTTCTAATCCTTGCGCTGTTTTGCCATGCAAGAGCTGCCAGCTTGTCTTTTGGAAAACGCTCAATCAGCAAATCAAAATCTTTAAGTGCAGAAATACGGTCACCGAGCGCAAGAAATGACTTTCCTCGCATCGCAATAACATCAGGTGCACGCTGATCGTCAGCATGCCTTGCTAGGAATGATGTAAAGTCACGTACTGCGCCATTATGATCGCCTGACAAAGACAGGCACCACCCCCTTTTATAGTAGAGGTTAGCCTGGTTGGAACTTCCAATAATTTCCGAATCTATCTGGTTATACGCAGATGCAGCTTCGCGGTGTTGCTCGGCATCAAATAAAGTTTCCGCCTTCATGAGTAGCGCCTTATGAATCCTCTCATGCTTGGGGTATTGACCTTGGTATATTTCTAGAAAGGCATCGACCTGCATCGGAATATTCGCTCCCTTAATATTGTAGAAACAAAGCAAGCGGAAGTAGCTCGCTTCAAAGGCCTCCGCGGACATTGGCACCTGCCTCTCTGCCTGAGAAAAAAGTTGGATTGCCTTATCATATAACTTTAGCTGATAAGCACTACGGCCAGCAATGGCGTATTTGACTGCTTCCGTAGCAGGTGATCCGAGATATTCTGCTCGCTTCATCACATCCAGCACAGCTTGGTAGTTTTTAGCCGTGTACATACTATTCATCAAAGCTGCCTGCGCGCTTGGTTTGAAATTATCTTCGCTAGAGAGCAAGACCGCCTCAAAGCATTCTGCGGCGAGTTCAACTTCTTTGTTCTGGAGCGCTAACAAACCTACATTGAGAGTCGCTTCAATACGCAGTTTGATCTCAACCTCAGGCTTCATTAAGGCCTCAAATTTCTCTCTCGCCTTGTCGTTTTCTTTTTTTGCCAAATAAAGATGTGCCAACTTCAGCCGAGCGCTCTCTCGGTAATTGATGGGCGCTTCTTCGGCTGCCTCTACCAAAGCGAAGGCTTCTATAGCCTCATCAATATTACCCGCATAACGAAAACATGAAGCCTCTTGATATCGACCACGGAAGCGCTCTTGCGCTGTGGTCGCCATCGTAGCTACTCGGCCAAAATGAACCGCTGCCTGACTGTACTTTTTCTCATTTACGGCATCATAACCAAGCCTGTTGGATGCCAGTGCTACATAGCGACCTTCTCTAAAACGGTTCACCACTCCATGCAGTATCCTCTTGCCCTCATCAATAGATCCAGATTGGTAGTAACACTCACCCAAGTAATAACTGGCAGCCTGCGTATTGACGTGATCGGGATAACGCTCAATGTATGTCATCAGACGAGGAATAGCCCGCTGATAAGCGTCCACTTTGAGTGCCTGATCCTCGGTATTGTTAGCCTCTCGATAGAGCTGTTTACAAAATTCAAATTGATCCTGAGCTGGATCGGAAACCAGCGGAGCATTTTGAGCACTGACCACAGAATGGCACAGACCCACAGTGAGGGAAACCCATAGGGCCAAAGGAAGTATGCGCATGCTAATATTCATAGAGAGAATGGATTAAAACTGATTTTTTGCTTACTTCGTTGATTGCATGAATGAACACAAAAATCGCCTATTACTTACGCTGGCGCTGCACCTGCGTTGCAAATGAGATATTCGGTATTCCAGCTTTCTGGCATACATCAATCACCTCTACAATCTTCTGATATTCAACCTTACCATCGCCTCGGATTCTAATAGCTTGATTCTTGTGCACGGCTGCAATGCGAGTCAATTTTCCGAACAGTTGATCTTGTGTCATTTCACTATTGTCGACGATCACGCCTCCATCCTCACGCACATTAACGATGATTTCACCAACGGTCTGCTTGGCATCAGCCCCCTCTTCAGCGACAGGTACGGATACATTGAGCTCACGCTCACTTTGAGAAAATTGCATCGTCGCGATGAAAAAGATCAACAGCAGAAAGACAACGTCGATCATCGGCGCCAGCGGGAAGGCGGCGGAATCAGGTTCTCTGGTTTGAAATTTCATCGGTTAAAAAAAGGTGGCTAGATCTACATGCCGTGAATCTCAGGGCTGTCATTGGAAGGCCTTGGAGCTGATCTTGGAGCCGCTGTGGCATCTCGCTGATCATTGCCATAGCCTTGATCGTCTGGATCGTCTGAATAAACCGGCTGGGGAGCCATACCACCACGTCGGTTATATTGAGCTGCCAGCAATGCCATTAAGTGTGTGGCTGCAGCCTCTAATTCGGCAATATATTTCTGCACCCGGCCGCGGAAAATAGAGTAAAAAATAACAGCCGTAATACCAATAACGAGGCCACTAGCGGTGGTGACGAGCGCTTGATAGACCCCCTCTGCCAGCTTATTGGCATGCACCCCTTCATAGTTACCGCTGGCGATCTCCATGAATGCGCGGATCATACCAATGACCGTTCCCAGCAGACCCGTCATCGGTGCAATAGTTCCGATATCATTAAGGTAGCTAATACGGTGGGTGAGGATACCTGCTTGGCGAGAGCCTTCTGCCTGGGCGACCTCTCGGACTTCCTTAAAAGTCGTACCTGTATTTTTCGTCATGAAATCGAGTGTCTTCTCGGTAATGCGAGCAACACTCTGATTTTGTTTGTGACAATGTGCCACCAAACCTAGGTAGTCACGCTTTCTGATAAGCGCCTCCGCCGTGCTCATGAATTTATCACTCACCACGGAATTGCGACGAATCGTGAAAAAATAGAACAGGATCAAAACCACACAAATCACTGATAAAACAGCCAAAGGATACATCATGAAACCTCCCATCCAAAGAATCTCAAGAATATCTGTGCTATCAACCGGATCAGGCGAATCCACCAAATCAGCGTCGGCAGCCATCAGAGAATAGGAAGAAGCCAGCATCGCTACAGAAGACAGGCAAAAAGTAAGAATATTAGATTTCATGGAAATTGTGTCAGAAGCATTGTAGTCCGATTTTTCTCGTGTGCAAGCACTGGGAACTCAACAAGCTAGCCACGGCATGACAAAGAGCGAAGGGCAAAAGCGTGCTTGCTAGCCATAGATTAATCGGGACAAAGAATAATCGTCTTCTCATTGCATTTGATTTACAAAACATTCAACACGACTCTTTGTAACAGTAATCGATGAGCACACCCAAGATCCAGCAGAAACTCAGAGACACGCCGCACAAGCCCGGTGTCTACTTGATGCGGGACCGACTGGGGGGAATCATTTATGTGGGCAAAGCTCGCGACCTCAAAAAACGCGTCGGCAACTATTTCATGCCATCCCGCAAAATGCGTGCTGACCGCAAAACCCGTGCTCTCATTGACAGCATTGAGGACTTTGACCTTCAGATCGTACATAATGAGCAGGAAGCCCTCATTCTGGAAAGCAAACTCATCAAGCAGTATCGCCCACGCTACAATGTCAGCCTGCGCGATGACAAACGCTTCTACATGGTGAAAGTTCAGCTCAAGGATCCTCTTCCTCGTTTCATGCTGACTCGCTTAAAAAAAGACGATGGCGCACGTTACTTTGGCCCCTTTGTTCACTCTGTTGCCATCAAGGCGACCCTCGAATGGATTAATCGTGAGTTCGGCCTGCGCACGTGTCGACCTAGATTACCCAGTGAAAATGAATATCGCCACTGCCATGCTGATGTCATCCGCTCATGCAGTGCCCCCTGTGTGGGCAAGATCTCCGAAGAAGATTACCGCTCTCGTGTCATGGAGGCCGTCACCCTGCTCGAGGGGAAAGGCAGGAAAGATCGTCTGCAAGGATTACGTGAGCAAATGCAGCAGGCCTCAGAAAAGCTCCAGTTTGAAAAAGCGGCCCGCCTCCGCGACATCATCGACAACTTAGAAAAAACCCTCAGTCCAACACGAAGTTTTGTCCGTAGTGGAGGTGCCGTTCCTAGCACGGTGAAACCCAGCGAAGACTTGGCAGAACTACGAGAGGCCCTCAGCTTACCTGATCAACTCAACATCATGGAGTGCTTTGATATTTCTAATGTTTCGAGTAATCACATCGTCGCCTCGATGGTTCGGTTTGTAAATGGAAGCCCTGAAAACAAGAGTTATCGCCGCTATCGCATCAAAACAGTCCAAGGCCAAGATGACTTCGCCAGTATGGCAGAGGTCGTCAGGAGGCGCTACTCACGCATTCTATTGGAAAATAGTATTTCTGACCTTGAGGGTAGTCAGGAACAGCCACTTGAGGCTCTTCGTCGACTTGCTCGAGAGGGCAAATCTCCCTTGCTTATCCCTGATCTTGTCATCGTTGACGGTGGTAAGGGCCAACTCAGCATGGCTGTGCGAGAACTGCAGCGTCTTGGTTTGCACGACCTGCCCGTTATCGGCCTTGCTAAGCAACGAGAAGAAATCTTCAGACCTGGCATCAGCGAACCGCTATTGCTCTCTCATGACTCAGGAGCGCTCAAACTCATGCAACGCATGCGTGATGAAGCTCACCGTTTTGCCAACAATTACAATGAACTACTCTTGCGGAGGCGGGTCCGAGAGAGCCTTCTCGATGACTGCCCTGCGATCTCAGCAAAACGCAAAGAAGCGCTATTGAGACGCTTTGGCTCCGTTAAACGCATCCGAAATGCCGATGCCAAGGAGTTAGAATCGGTTCCTGGCGTCGGCAAAAAATCAGCCCAAGAAATCCACCTCTGGCTGCAGCAGCAGAGGTAATCGCTCTATCATACCGTGCTATCTAGATTGTGGTATCTAGATTGTGGCTTACTAACTGGCAAAATCCAGTGCGCGCTGTTTCATCTGTGTTGCCATCAGATTGAGCGCATTGGCTCGTGTGGGCGCTAAATGCTCCTTCAGGCCGGTTTCATCGATGAATCCCATGTCTGCCTGCAGAATCGCATCTGGCGTCTCACCGTCGAGCACTTGGACAAACAAGGCAATCATGCCCTTAGTGATCAGAGAGTCTGAATCGGCTACATAATGCATTACCCCGTCCTCGTGTGAGGCATCTAGCCACACTTGAGATTGGCATCCTTTGATGAGCCGATCTTCCGTTTGTTTCTCCGTAGGAAATGGTTTGAGCCTTTTGCCCAAACCTATCACATACTCGTAGCGCTCAGTCCAATCATGAAAAAATCCTAGCTCCTCGAGCAGTTCTTTTTTTTTGGACTCAATACTCATCGGTATGCTTGGCTCTCTAATGAGCTTTCTATTGGCCCTGCTGAATGAGGGGCAGGATACGCGCAACCCTCTCTTTCATTTCCTTGCCTGGCTTAAACTTGACGATGGCACGAGGCGGGATTTTCATGTCTTGGCCAGGATTTTTAGGATTACGTCCTACCTTACCTTTCATCTCACGCACTTGAAAAGATCCAAAATTACGCATCACAACGGCATTGCCACTGGCTAGCTCACTGGTAATGGTCTCCATCATGGTTTCCAGCACATTGAGCACCTCAGCTTGCCCAATTCCTGTTTTATTGCTCAATTTAATAACGAGATCGCGTTTTGTTACTGTTTCCATCTGTAATTTATATATAAGGATTATTTAATGTAGCAACGAGAAGGCTACTATCTAGTTGCGCAGCTACTGGAAACCATAGTCTCGTGAAATTGTCTCGTACAAAATGATACTAATTTCTTCTCTCCTCAACCCGCAGCTCTATTTCGGCCAATAAACACTCTATTTCCGGCGTTTTGACTGCTAACAGCTGAGCTTTTAAGAGCGGCTGCCTCCATATAGCATCCACTTCAACTTCACGCCCTTCCATATAGTCAATCATACTGGACGGCCGATATGCCTTCATTGGCCTTGTTATCTCGATCTGCTGATCAAGAAAATCGTCATCAATAGCATAACCTAGGGCCTCCGCAACGGCCTGCACTTCCTGCATGATCTTGCGAATGCGGTCTTCCAACTCTGGTCGAGCCAATAACTTTTCAGTATCAAGACCACGCTCGGCAATCGCCAGGCCATTGAAGGGAATATTCCATACCAGCTTCATCCACTGGGCTTTCTCAAGCTCAGGCACAGCACGCGCATTAATCCCTCCGCTTTTGAGCATCTCAACCAGTGCTTCTAGCCTTTCTGAAACCGTTCCCGCTCTAGACTCAAAAGCCCCCACCTTGATTAGACCTGAAGCACTGTGACATAGGTGACCCGGTGCGGTTCGATTGATACACACAAAACAAAGCCCACCGAATACCCTCCAGCCTCCAAAAATGCGCGCTAATTCCTCCGTATTTCCTAAGCCATTCTGCAAACTCAAAATCTCTGTCTGTTCACCGATCAGTGGCCCGACAACGCTTTGATAATGAACATTGGCAGTGGCTTTCCATGCAATGATGACCAAATCAACCGGACCTATTTCCTCACTTGTTTTTGCACACTTTACCGATGGCAACTCAATATCGCCGTCGACA